>OLSB01001660.1_pt1 | contig 20703 bp, 20 predicted proteins | sample 1672071 | NCBI WGS metagenome assembly OLSB01 (sample SAMEA3136642, study PRJEB25190) | human gut metagenome | biome: human gut; feature: human-associated habitat; material: faeces | place: Austria | collected 2013 | reverse complement strand
TATGCTAAAAAGAGAATTGTTATCTCTTTTTATTTTAAATTACAATATAGAAATACAGTAAAACTTTTTCATATTTCTCAAATTTCATCACCTCACATTTCTATATATATGAAGCCAAAAATTTTATCAAATGTTGCAGTTTTTTAAAATTTTTTATTTTTTCAAACTTTTTTAAAGTTTGCAGGAACAGGGAATCGCCCTGAACTCCCATTTACGCCTAAAAGCGTGGCTTTTAGCAGGATTGCAAAAAATATAGAGGCGACATTTTGACGCCCCCTGTAATTAATTATATATTATTTCATTTTTTATAACTTCCATTATATATAGGATTTCATCTGTATATTTTTGTCCTGCGTTATATTTTGAAATTATTTTTTTCACTTGCTCATTTTCTTCAAATTCATTATCTTTTGATTCGTTTACTATTTTCTTATACAGCTTCTTTATATAATTATATCCTTTCTCAACACTTTCCTCGTTAGAAATTATCTTATTGCTCTTTACTTGCATTACACCCAGAGTCGCTTGTCCTGCAATTATACATTTAATGTATTCAAAAAATCTATAAAAAGCAGGCCTATTATAGTTTTCGTATATCATAATTCCATAAACCATAGTCTCAATATCTTTATTATCTTCATTTATTATATGATTATATTTCTTTTTATAATAACAATATTTCTTTAATATATAATTTATTTTCCTTCTCTCTGTTGTTGCTGCATCTGTATGTGCATATTTATATATGTAATCTCTTATTAATACAAAAAAGAAAGTTACTATCCCTATCCATATTCCATCTCTCAACTCATTAATTGAGATAAAAATTTGATTTGTTTTTCTTATAAATATGTTATAAATAATAAAATTAAGAATTATTCCAATTATGCATATAATAAATTCCAACTTCCAATCATGTAGTTCTTTTCTATTTAATATAAAAGTTATATTTGTCCACCTAATTATATAATAAAATATTGTTATCATATAAATATTGTTAATTAATTCTTCATGTTTCAATTCGTAAAATACCCCTGATAAAATTATTATATATATTATTGGAAAGAATAGTTTCAAAAGAATATTTAACCCGCAAAATTTTTCGTCTTTATCTGCAAACTTGAATGTTGCATAATTTATGCTTACATATTCATATTGTAACTGTATAATTTCTCTAGTTATAATCATCATTATTATTTGTTCAATTATTGCTAACCCTATAAAAATAATATATCTCATCTTTATCTCCGTTATTAATTAAAAATCTCCTTCATCACTCCATTTTTCATATCATTAATATTGAAAATATTATCCATATTGTCAAATGTTTCTCTTAAGTTATTTCTTGCTGATATCCATCCCATTCCATCTGTAAACCAAACAAACTCAAATCCAACTACTTTATCTGCTTCTTCTGCAATCATTTTGTAACTTCTAGCTGTTTCATTTAGTTTCGAACCTCCTGATGCATAAAAATTTGTTTCTATTCCATAAATACAATTATCTGTTTTCACAACGAAATCGAATCTTTTGGTTGAAGTATTTTTATTGCTAATAAATGACATATCTAATTTCCATTTTTGTTCAATATCTTGTAAGTACATTTCTTTAAAATATGTTTCATTCTTCTTAAAGCCAGCCTTTTGAATAAATCTTTCAACCACATCTTCCATTAAGTGTCCGCCACGATTTTTTCTAGCATTTGAATTAAGTCCTGATTCTACTCCTAAAACATAATCATATAAATTATTTACTAGATGTTTTTCTAATAAATTAAACAATCCTGTTTCTCTCATAAAAACTTTATATTGGTTGATACTGTAATTCATATTTTTAAAATTATATTCTAATTTATTTCCTTCATCATCTAAAACAATGATTTCATATTGTCTTACTGCTAGTAACGTAGGAATACATTTTATTACCTCTGGATATTTAATTACCAATTTTTCAAAATCATTTTCTATTGTTTTGCTTCCTATCAAAGAATTCATCATATTTAGTTCAATTTTGTGTTCTTCAGCATTTTTATATATTGTTTCAAAATCAATATAATATTTATAATTTGCTATGCTATCTGTAAATGTTAATAACCATTGTGCAAAATCTCTTGCCATTTTCATCACTCCTTATATAATTCTTTATATCTTCTTATCGATAAATCTAAATATTCTTTTGAATTATCAATTCCTATATATTTTCTATTTAATTTTACTGAAGCAATACCTGTTGTACTACTACCACAAAAGGGATCTAAAATCAAATCATTCTCATTTGTTGATGCCAATATTATTTTTTCTAGTATTTCTAAAGGTTTCTGCGTTGGATGTTTTCCTTGCTTTTTTTCTGAAGGTTTTGTAAGACTTGTTATCCAGACATCCTTCATTTGCTTATTATTATTTAATTCTTTCATTAGCTTATAATTAAATTTGTATTTTGCCTTTGGACTGTCTTTTCTTGCCCAAAGTATAGTTTCTGTAGAATGAGTAAATGTTTTACAAGCTAAATTAGGTGGTGGGTTAGTTTTCTGCCAGGTTATATTGTTTATTATTTTAAAGCCTTCTTCCTCTAAAGCCATGCCTATTGAATATATGTTATGTAATGTTCCACTAATCCAAATTGTTCCATCATCTTTTAATATTCGATAGCATTGTTTTATCCATTTTTTGTTAAATTCGTGTTTTTCCTTTATTCCTAACGTTTTATCCCAATCACCTTTATTGACATTTACCATTTTTCCACCACTGCAAGTAATACCATTGTTTGATAAAAAATATGGCGGATCCGCAAAAATCATATCAAATGTTTTTTCTTCAAAATTTGTTAATGTTTTGAAAGTGTCATTTTCTATTAATTTGAAACTGCTATCTTCAAAATAGAATTTTCCTTGATACATTCATTAATCTCCTCATAATTTGTAATAACCAATTCTGAAATTGCTCCTCTTCCTTTAGCATTTGAATTAATCATTCTTTTTGCAAAAACTTCATTAATATTGAATCCATCATAAATTGTTTCGAAGAAATTATCATCCTTATTTGTATTTTTAGGGTTTGAATTGCTCAACATTAATTTTGCATTTTTGTAATCTAATTTTTTAAAGTATTCCGCAAGTTCTTTTTGATTGTTATCGTTGAAATCTTCTTTTGTATAAGATGTAAATGCAGATGTTACTGATAATGGTCTATATGGTGGGTCAAAATATACAAAAGTATTATTGTCTATATATTTATTACTTTCCTTATAATCACCATATTGAAAAGTAACATTTTCGAAAAGTTTGGATAAATTTCTTAAATTTTTTGCATCACATATAGTTGGATTTTTATACTTACCAAATGGCACATTGAACTCACCACTTTTGTTTACTCTGTATAATCCATTAAAGCAAGTCCTATTTAAAAATATAAACTCTGATGCTCTTTTTACATTTAATTCTTGTTCATCAATTCTATATGAGTTATATTCCTTTCTAATTTCATAAAAATACCCTTGTTTATTTTCTGTTTCTAATTTAAAATAATTTTCTTCTTTTTCTTTTAACGCTTCAATCAAATCTTCCACATTTGTTTTTATAACATTGTAACAATTTATTAAATCGATGTTTATATCGAAAGCATACGCAGATTTTACATTGTATTTTTGCAATATATCTATTAGAACAGCTCCACCACCTACAAATGGTTCAACATATTTATTTATAATTCCATCTTTTAATTCAAATGGGTAAAAGTTTGTTAATTGAGATATTAAGCTTCCTTTTCCACCAGCCCATTTTACAAAAGGTTTTACTATTTCCATTTTTATCCTCCAAATTCACATATAATATATCATATTTGTCCATTTTTCTCAATAATATTAGGCTATTCTTTCAAAATTATTCTAATCAAATAATTTTGCAGGAAGAGGGAGTCGCCCCGAATCCCAATAAGAGCCTAAAAGCGTGGCTTTTAGCGGGATACTCAAAAATATAGAGGCGACATTTTGACGCCCCTATAAAATTATAGAACTATTATATAAATTGTAATTTATCTTTCTGAATATTTCTTTAAAAATTCTTCTAATTCTGTTTCGCTGTTAAAAATTGTTTCAAAGATATTATACAATGTATCAGTAGCATCATACTCACCTATTGCATAACATTTCTTTTCCAAGCCATAAGCGATACCTGATTCAATGTGAGCTGCTTTTCCAGCTGGTAAAACTAATAACAAATTTTTAGAATTTTTTTCTCCTTCTAAATCATTATTAAATAAGCTCAAAACTATTTCACTCTTTAAATCCAGTGATTCAAATTCCTTTTGCTTTTCTTCTGAAGTTTGATTTTTATTTCCATATCCCCAATTATCTTCATTTTTTAAAAAGCAATAATAAGAAATTTTGTATTTATCAAATAAATCACATATTTTTAATATATTTTCTTTATTTCTAGTTCTTCCTGCTATAAAAAATTCATATTTATTTTCCATAATCATTCTCCTTTAAAAATTACCATTTATCATTATTATCTATCAAATTTTTCATTTCTTTAAGTTTTGTTTCTAATAATTTTTTATCAATTAATTTTAACTTATATTCAGAAATCATAGTCTGAGACATGTTTTTACTAATTGAATATTCAACAACATTTTCATCTTTAGAACTACATAATATAACTCCAACACTTGGATTCTCTTGTTCTTTTTCACATCTCTATATAGTGCTTTTAAATATAAATTCATTTTTCCTAAATATTCTGCTTTAAATTCTCCTAATTTTAATTCAAATGCTACTAGACAAGATAATTCTCTGTTATAGAATAGTAAGTCAATAAAGAAGTCATGATTTCCAACTTGAACTCTATATTCCTCTCCTATAAAAGTAAAATCTTTACCAACTTCTAAATACAATAAAATCATTTCTTCATTTACTTTTCTGTAAGCATTATTTTTTCGCTTTTCAATCATTTCAATGATCTGATTAAAATTAATATCTAACATATATAACCACATCCTTAAAATAAGTTATTTGTAGTTTTAAACAAATTATATCATTTAATTTGAAAACTTTATATACTTTCATTGAAATTTGTGAAAATTTTGTATATAATGTTTTAGAAAGAGAATTTAGTTCGTAATTTGTATGTGATTCGCTCCACGTTATAAAAATTTATAAAAGTTTATAAAGCATTATTAAAATTTAAAATATATTTATCTCATCAGTATCTTATCAAATATATTTTTTGTGTTTGGTTTAACATTTTTAAAAGTTTTGAGTATAATAATGATAGGAAATGGAGAATCCACAAACGTGGTTTTCCGATTAATATGTAAAAAACACATTGAACCGCCAAGTTACAGATGTGTTTTTTTATTGTCTATTTGCTTAAAATTATAATCAGTATAATTAAGGCAAATACTATAATAGTTTCGACAACTAAACCAAATAAAAGTAAGTATATTATTTCTAATAAAACAGCTTCTATCATAGCACCACATCCTCGCTCACAACATAAGTTGTGAATTAAAAGTGGCAAACCACATCTGCTTATTTTCATTTTCTATGTTAGTTAGTATAACATAAGGAAATAGAAAAAACAATATCATAAAACAAATTTTCGCAATATATTTCTAAATATTGCTGTTTTTTTAAAGTAGGAAAAATAGTGCTACAATTTTTTATTAAAAATACCATTTTTCTTATTTTTAAATTACTATTTAGTAAATAGAATTAATTCACTAAAAATATTATTTTAATTATAATTTTCTTTTACTATTAATTAGAAAATATCTGAAAGCTGTAATATTTTGACAAATATTATGTAAATATGGTATAATAAAGGTGTAGACCATTTTAAACTAGATCTCCATGTTTGCTTATGCATCATGATGATCGCAACAAAAATTTTTAAGGAGGTAATAAAATGGCTAACTACAATTACACTATGGAGGAGCTTGTCAGAAACTCTATCCGGGTTACACCTGACACGATTGTGGTCTATCCACAGTTTGCGCAGGAAGGTACTGTCAATGTATCGGAAATCGTTCCGAAGTTCCCTGGTCGCTATGCGATGAATAACTCAACGGTCGCTTTCGTGTACAATAACAGCTTCTATGTAACTCCGTATACCCGCCAGGCTATGAATGCCTTGAAAGCCAACAAATTCAGAGAAGACAGCTTTTGTGTACCGTTCAGCAATTGGGATTATCCAAAAAATGAATACAGCAAATGGAGTGATCTTTTGCAGAAAGCTCATAAGAGCTATGAAGAAGATTTCGTTGATGACTGTGAAAAGTTCTGCGATAAGCATGACATTGGTGTTATCAGTGAAGAAACTCTCAAAAATTGCCTTATGATCCCAGATGAAGGTGTTAAGGTGCGGCGTCTCTATTATGAGAACTGCTACTATCCGACTATCAGGAATTATTGCTTGGATTGTAACACAGCCGAAAAACTTGGAACCTATTGTACCAATAATGGTCGTGTGGTATTCGTATACCGTGATGGTCATACCTACGTTACCAAAAGGTACAGAATCATTTCAGAACTTCGGGAAGCTGGCTACAGAGAAACTGGAATGTTTGTTCCGTTTTCTAACGGGGAAGAAATTCTGGATCCGGATTTGAGGGAAAAATGGGAAGCCATTAGTAAGTAAAGTTAGTTATTTTCTAAACAAGCATTGTACGTTTAGAAGTAAAGGAGTCAGCTCGGCTGGCTCCTTTGTTTTAAGAATATATTTTTAATAAGGAAGTTTAGTACTGATACTAATTTTTTTATGTGTGATAGGATGTATAAACTCAATTTTATAAGCATGTAAAGCTTGTCTATTTATAAAAGAAGATTCCTTTCCATATAAAGTATCTCCAACAATAGGATGACCTAAATGTGCCATGTGTACACGAATTTGATGAGTTCTACCGGTCTCTAATAAAACCAACACTTTTGACATTTTAATACCATCTACTGAAAATTCATTTAATACTTTGTAATGAGTAATTGCCATATCCCCAGAGGGGTCTACACATCTTTCTATAATACTGTTTTCTTTTCTAGCGATTGGAGCGGTTATGGTGCCAGACTTTTTTTCAAAAAGTCCTTCGCAAATTGCTATATATTCCTTTTTAAACAAATTATGCTTCATTAATGTTGATAATCTATCATGAATATAAGCATTCTTTGCAAAAACTACAATTCCAGAAGTATTTCTATCAAGTCTGTTTACAGGTCTAATTTTTCTTTTTAGATTAATACTATCAAAATAATATTTTATTCCATTTGAAAGGCTATCCTCAAAATGCAATATAGAAGGATGTACAGGTATGCCTGCAGGCTTGTTTACTATTAGCATACAATCATCTTCATATAGAATTTCTAAATTCATTTTAGTAGGAACAATATTAGTACATTCCTCATCAAAATCAATATTTACACTAACAATATCATTGTCATTGATAATTGCATCTAAATAAGTAGATTTATTATTTAAAAATATGGATTTATTTTTCCTTAAAGATGTTAAAAGATTGCTAGAGATATAAAATTCTTGCTTTAAAACATTTCTCACAGTTTTATAGTCATCTTTATTATTTTTTTTATAAGTTAAAACCATTTCATAATCCCTTAAATATATAAATTTTGTACCAAGAGAAAAACTCTCTTAAAATATTTTAACATAATGTAGGCAATAATCAAGTTATATTCAAAATTTAAATGAAGGTTAAGAGAATAAAACTACAATATAAAATATCAGAATGTTTCTATTGACATTACATGATATAATATAGAAAAATTATATAAAATAAAGTAAATGTTAGGATTTATAGAAAATAGAAAGGGAAAAAATGGTATCAATAACACAAATAAAAAATAGGTTACCACAAGAGTTTGTAAATAATTTATATGATATGTTTTCTCCAGTAAAAGTTGATGACATTTTTAAAGGAATTGCAGAAAAACGTTTTACAACTTTAAGAGTAAATACATTAAAATATAATATACAAGATTTAATGAAATATTTTAAAGACATAAATATAAAATTTGAAAGAGTTTTATGGTATAAGGATGCATTGGTAATAAAAAATGCAAATGAAAAAGATTTACAAAAATTAGAACTTTATAAAGAGGGAAAAATATATCTACAAAGTTTACCAAGTATGATTCCACCACTAGTGCTTTCTCCAAAAGAAGAAGATAAAGTATTGGATTTAACAGCGGCACCGGGAGGAAAAACCACAGAAATGGCAGCGCTTATGAACAACAGAGGTTATATTTTAGCAAACGAATTAGATAAAGTAAGATGTGAAAGGCTAAAATATAATGTGGAAATGCAAGGAGCTGATATTGTAGAAATACTAAATGGCAGAGGAGAAAAAATAGGAGAAAAATATAAAGAACAATTTGATAAAGTATTATTAGATGCTCCATGCAGTGGAGAAGGCAGATTTTCAATTTATAATCTTCAAAGCTATAAACAATGGTCAGTAAAAACGGTGAATGAACTTACAAAAATACAGAAAAAGTTATTTAAAAGTGCTTATGAATCACTAAAACCGGGAGGAGTTCTAGTATATTCTACTTGTACTTTAAATAAACAAGAAAATGAGAATATATTAGATTGGGCTCTAAACAATTTTAATATAAATCAAGAGAAAATAGATATTGAAATAAAACAGGCAATACCAGCCTTTAACGAAAATCTAAATGAGAACGTAAATAAGGCATTAAGAATATTACCATCAAAAGAGATGGAAGGATTTTTCGTTGCAAAATTTAAGAAAAATGAAATCTAGTATGTAAAATGAAAAAGTCATTAATTATAGTAGTTTGCTACTATTGAAAAAACAAATAATCTAGTGTATAATTGATGCGTAGAAAAGTTTATATTGAAAGGAAGTTAAAATGGGCTTTTTTGATAAATTAAAAAGTGGTTTAAGTAAAACAAAAACATCTTTTGATGAAAAAATGAATGATATATTTAGTAATTTTAGAAAAGTAGATGAAGATTTATTAGAAGAACTTGAAGAGGCTTTAATAATGTCAGATGTAGGTGTAAATACATCCGAAACAATAATAAGTAATTTAAGAGATAGAGTGAAAAGAGAAAATATAAAAGATGCTGAAGAAGTAAAAGTAGCATTAAGAAAAGAAATACAAGCTATATTTGACAAAACGGACAAGAAATTAAATTTAGAAACAAAACCATCGGTAATATTAGTAGTTGGGGTGAATGGAGTTGGAAAGACAACATCTATAGGAAAAATTGCGAATAGACTAAAACAAGATGGTAAAAAAGTGGTTGTTGCAGCAGCAGATACATTTAGAGCAGCAGCAGTAGAGCAGTTAGAAATATGGGCAAACAGGGCTGGATGTAGTATTGTAAAAAGAGAAGAAGGAGTAGATCCAGCATCAGTAGTATATGATGCAATTAAAACTGCAAAACAAGAACAGGCAGATGTGTTAATTTGTGATACAGCAGGAAGATTACACAATAAAAAATATTTAATGGATGAATTAGTAAAAATAAAAAGAGTAATAGATAAAGAATTACCAGATGCTTCACAAGAAGTATTAATGGTATTAGATGCAACAACAGGGCAAAATGCAATAATGCAAGTACAAGCATTTAAAGAAAACGTAGATATTACAGGAATAATATTAACAAAATTAGATGGAACAGCCAAAGGTGGAGCTGTAATAGGAATAGTAAATGAAAATAAAGTTCCAGTAAAATTTATTGGTGTTGGCGAAAAAATTGACGATATGGAAATTTTTAATAGTGAAGACTTTGTTAAAGCTTTAATTTAGGAATTGGAGGTATATGTTTTGAAAGAAGATAATAAAAAACAAACAAATTTAAAGGAACAAAAAAACGAAGCAAATGTTAAAGAAATTAAACAAGAATCTAAAAACTTAAAAGATAATTCAGGAAATGAGAAGAAAGAAAGCGTAAAACAAGATGAGCAGGCAAATAACAAAGTAGAAGAAAATAAACAACAAGAAACAAAAAAGAAAAATAAGTTAAGAAGAAATTTGGTTCTTGTAGTATTTATAGTAGCTTTAGCTATAATTTATATAATCGAAAGAGGAGAATATTTAGAAATAAAAGAGATTGGAGAAAATTACATATCAATGTTTTGGCAAAATGTAAGAAATATTGGTATTACAGCAATACTTAACTTTTCTATAATTTTCACGGTTATGTATGTTACAACTACAAAAATAAAAAATGGATTAAAAACATTTTTCGAAGATGAAAAAAAGATAATGCCAAAACTTCCTCAAAAATCAATATCATTTATAGTTGCAATATTAGTAACTATATTTACTTCTAACCTAATATTAGAAAAAGCACTACCTTGCTTCTACAATACACAATTTGTAACTACTGATTCAGTATTTGGTTTAGACATAGGATATTTTGTTTTTATATGGCCATTTTTAGAACTTATTACAATTTATGCATTAGTTTTAACAATAGTTTCAGTAATATATGCAGCAATTTACTATTTAATAGTATTTAATATTTACTTTGATGGAATAAGTAGAGAGACTGTTAAAAAAAGCCCTATATTAGAACAAGCTATTAGTAAAATAAAGTGTTTAGCAGTGATATTTGCAATTTTAGTGCTAGTAGAAACACAGAATATTGGAGTACAAAAATTTATAATACTAAATAGTGATGAGTCTGAAAATTACTCGATATTTGGTGCAGGACTTACAGAAACAACAATAAGATTATGGGGATATGTATTATTGTCTGTAATAATTGTATTTTCAGTATTTAGAGCAATAAAACAATTTAAAAAAGGAAATACTAAAAAAGTAGTAAAATCTATTTTGGCAGTACCTTGTTATTTAGTGGTGCTTGCTGTTACAATGCTTGGATTTAATTTAATATTTGTAAATTCAAATGAATTAGATAAAGAAAAAAAATATATAGCCGAAAACATAAAAAATACTAAAAAGGCTTATGGTGTAGATATAGAAGAGTTAAGCATAAAAGATGATGGAACAATAACACAAAGCGGTATAGCTGATAATCTAGAAACAATTAATAATATTCCTATAGTTAATAAAGATTTAGTATTAAAAGATTTAGAAGGGTCACAAACTAATAAAGGATATTATAATTTCCGTACTACACAAATAGGAAATTATGAAATAGAAGGAAAACAACAACTAATTTATGTTACCCCTAGAGAAATAGCAAGTTCAAAAGGAACATATAATAATAAAACTTATGAATATACACATGGCTTTGGAACAATATTAACATCAGCAACAACAACTACATTAACAGGAAATATAAATCATATACAAAAGTCATTTGATCAAATGGATGAAATTGTAAATATTGAAGAGCCAAGAATATACTTTGGACTTGAAACAAATGACACAGTTGTAACAAACAGTAATAGTAAAAAGGAATTTGACTATCCAACTGAAGATGCATTAAGCAATACAGAAAACGTATATGATGGAAAAGCAGGTTTAGAAGCTAACTTTTTAGATAGATTGGTTTTAGCAATAAGAGAAAAAGATGCAAAGCTAGTATTTTCAGGAAATGTTAAGAGTGATAGTAAAATTCTTCCAAACAGAAATATAATACAAAGAGCAAAAACAATTATGCCATATCTAACTTATGATAATAATCCTTATATGGTTATAACAAATAATGGAGAATTGGTTTGGGTATTAGATGCTTATACAACAAGTAATAATTATCCATATTCGCAAAGAACAGTATTAGAAAATGCAGGAATTACTAAAAACGAGATAAATTATATTAGAAATTCAGTAAAAGTAATAATCAAAGCATATTCAGGAGAAGTAACTTTCTATAGAACAGATAAAACAGACCCTATTGCAAAAGTATATGAAAAAATCTATCCAGATTTATTTTCAAAAGAGGAAATACCAGAAGATATAAGCAATCATTTTGTATATCCAGAATATTTATATAATATTCAATCTGAAATATTAGAAAGATATCATAATATACAACCAGATATATTATATAGAAGTGATGATGTATGGGATGTTGCAACACATAATACAAGCAGTAAAATTACATCAAGCAAAGGAACTGAAATTACACCATATTATACAATGGTAAAAACAGTAGACAGTAATTCTTCAAGATTAGGTTTAGTATTGCCATATACACCATACGGAAAACAAAATATAAAAGCTTATTTAATAGGCTCATGTGATGAAAATGGTAATAATGTGTTAAAATTATATAATTATTCAACAGATAGCAATGTTGTTGGACCAATGCAATTAGATACACAATTAAGCCAGGATGAAAGAATATCAAAAGAGATAGATAGCTTAAATGTTTCAGGAACAAGAATTACTAAAGATATAGTAATAGTCCCAATAGGAAATAACTTACTATATGTAGAACCAATATATCAACAATATGTAAATGAAACAGATTCACTTCCTGTATTAAAAAAGGTAGTGGTGGCTTCAGGAACAAAAGTTGCAATAGGAGATACATTTGCACAAGCATTAACAAATTTAGTTTCTCAATATGCAGTTAATATAGAAGTAGAAAATACGGATAATATAGAAGAACTAGTAAATTTAATTATAAAAGCAAATAACAATTTAAAAACTTCAACACAAAGCAATGATTGGGAACAAATAGGAAAAGATACTAAAAAATTACAAAGTTTAATAGATAGAATTGAACAGGCAAAAGAGAAAGTTGAGAAAAAAGAGATTGAAGAAGGAGAAAATTCAAATAGTGTAAATGAAGTAGCCAATGTTGTAGAATAAAAATTAAAAAAGTTACAAAAAAGAGACTGTAAATATTTTTTAAGTAAATCAATTTACTTTTTATAAAAACAAAGTAAAAACGGTAATATATGTTTTCATATATTACCGTTTTACTTTAATGTTTTAGTTTTAAATATGCTTAAAGTAAGTTTCACTTTTTTAATTTGCAAAGGCAAAAAAAGTTACAAAATACCAAAAGGGTATTTATTTTTTTATATAAATTATATATAATATTAACGATAAGACAATAAGGAGGAAGTAAATATGAATTTACCAAATAAACTAACACTATTCAGAATAATTTTAGTACCAATAATGGTTATAATATCTTTTTTTGATATACCAGGAAATATATTTGGAATACCAACAACAATGCTGATATTATGTGCAATTTTTATATTAGCATCAATAACTGACAAACTAGATGGATATTTAGCACGTAAAAACAATCAAATAACAACATTTGGAAAATTTTTAGATCCAATTGCAGATAAAATATTAGTAATAACTGCAATGATTATGTTTGTAGAAATGGGAAAACTTCCAGCGTGGATACCAATAATAGTAATATTTAGAGAATTTTTAGTATCAGGATACAGGTTAATAGCAGTACAGAACAGTGGAAAAGTAATCGCTGCAAATATTTGGGGCAAGTTAAAGACCTCAACACAAATGATAGGTATAGTACTTATGTTTTTAACAACACATCCATATTTTGCTTTTGTATTAAGAGCTAAAACTCAACAAGATGCAATAGCAAATAGTGCTCTTATTTATATGAGCACAGGGGAGTTTATTGTAAATATATTAGCAAGTATTTGTATAACAATATCAGTAATTGCAACAATATTTTCAGGATATGAATATTTAAAAGACGGAAAAGACTTATTAAAAGATTGTTAAATTACTTAAATTGCTCTTCTTCGCCCAAGAGGGACGCCCCTTTTTGGGCGAAACTGGAGCGAAAACAAAGAAGTTTAACTTCGCCCAAAAAGGGGCGTCCCTCTTGGGCGAAAATAATGGAGGAAAAAACGGTGAATATCGAAGAGACTAAAAAGCAGGTTAAAGAATTAAGAGAAAAACTAGAATATTATGCAAAACTTTACTATGATATGGATAATCCAGCAATTAGTGATTATGAATATGATATGATGATGAACAAGTTAAAAGCTTTGGAAAAACAATTTCCAGAGCTTATTACTAAAGATTCTTTAACGCAAAAGGTTGGAGGACACGTAAAAGAAGGATTTAAACAAGTAGTACATGAAGTACCACTTCAAAGTTTACAAGATATATTTTCATTTGAAGAATTAAGAGAATTTGATGTAAGAGTAAGAAAAGTAGCTAAAGAAAACGGAGAAGAATTAAAATATGTAGTAGAAACAAAAATAGATGGACTATCAACAGCTTTGAGATATGAAAATGGAATACTGATACAAGGTGCTACAAGAGGGAATGGTCAAATAGGAGAAGATGTAACAGAAAATTTAAAAACAATAAAACATATTCCTAAAGAATTAAAAGAAAAAATAAATATTACTGTTCGTGGAGAAGTATTTATTGGAACTAAAGAATTTGAAAAGATGAATGAGGAAAGAGAAATACTAGAAGAACCTTTATTTGCAAATGCTAGAAACGCAGCAGCAGGTTCACTTCGCCAATTGAACTCAAAAATAACGGCACAAAGACCGTTAGACATATTCATATTTAATGTGCAAAAATATGATGATAAAACTTTTGATTCTGAAAACTCTCATTTTGTAGAATTAAACAAATTGCAAAAATTAGGCTTTAACGTTGTGCCAGTCCGAAAATTATGTAGCACAATAGATGAAGCAATAGAAGCAATTAAGCAAATAGGAGAAGATAGAGAAAAACTATCATTTGGAATAGATGGGGCAGTTGTGAAAGTTGATAATTTACATTTAAGAGAAATACTTGGAACAACATACAAAACACCAAAATGGGCAATTGCATACAAATATCCACCAGAGAAAAAAGAAACAAAACTATTAGATATAGTTTGTCAAGTTGGAAGAACAGGTGCAATAACTCCAACAGCAATAATAGAGCCAGTAAAAGTAGCAGGATCTACAATATCAAAAACAACGCTTCATAATGAAGATTTTATAAGAGAAAAAGACTTAAAAATAGGAGATACAGTTGTAATACAAAAACAAGGGGATGTAATTCCAGAAGTTGTAGATGTTATAAAAAGTAAAAGAAATGGAACAGAAAAAGAATTTATAATGCCAAAAGTTTGCCCTGTTTGTGGTTCTCCAGTCGTAAGAGAAGAAGGAGAAGCAATAGCTCGTTGTATAGGAATAGAATGTAGTGCTAAAATTTTGAGAAACCTTGCGCACTTTGTATCAAAAGAAGGAATGGACATTGATGGTTTAGGAATAAAAATAATAGAACAACTAGTTGATAAAGGATTAATAAAAAATATAGCAGATATATATACTTTAACAGTAGAAGATGTTGCATCATTAAAGAAAAATGGAAAGAAATTTGCTCAAAATTTAATAGATTCAATTAATAAGAGTAAGAAAAATGATTTATTTAAACTAATAACTGCACTTGGAATAAGACATATAGGGGTAAAATCAGCAAAAGGGCTAACAAAGAAATTCAAAACCATAGATGAAATAGCAAATGCAAGTTTAGAAACGTTAAGCAATATAGATGATGTTGGAGAGATAACAGCAAAAAGCATTTATGAATTTTTTAGGCAAGAGCAAACAGTTGACTTAATACAAAAATTAAAATCAGCAGGGGTAAATATGCAAGTTTTAGAAGATAAGTCAGAAGGTTATGATAACAGATTTGAAGGAAAAACCTTTGTGTTAACAGGAAGTTTGGAAAACTACACAAGGGACCAAGCGGGAGACATTATAGAAAAATTTGGAGGAAAAGTTTCTGGTTCAGTTTCTAAAAAGACAAATTATGTATTAGCAGGAGAAGAGGCAGGCTCTAAATTAACGAAAGCGCAAGAATTAGGAATAAATATAATTTCAGAGCAGGAATTTATAAAGATGATAGAAAAGAAATAAATATAATTATTATGCAGAAGGAGAAAAGAATGGATGGAAAATATACATTCAAAAGAATGAAGGAAGAACTAGACAATGGTTATACAATATTTTTTACTTATGTAAGAAATAGATATGAATTATTTAAAACAGCAGATGACTGCTATACGCAAAAACTATTAACAGAAGATTTAAAAAATCCCTTACCAAGATTGTCTATAATAACCCATAAGAGATTAAAAGAAATATTTCCGTATATGGAAGAAATTGAATACCGTATAGGAATACCAAAATAAAAATTATTATCAGGAGGAAAAATGTTTACCTATAAAGATGTAAAACAACATAATGATGATAGAGAATATGTAATGCAGGCAATTAAACAAGAAGGGACTTTGCTAGATGGTGCTTCAGACAGACTAAAAGATGATAAAGAATTAGTAATGGAAGCTGTAAAAAATGATGGTGGAGCTTTAGAATTTGCTTCAAATAGACTAAAAGCCGATAGAGAAATATTAATGCAAGCAGTAGAGAAAAAGGGATGGGTTCTTTGTTATGCTAGTGAAGAATTAAAAAATGATAAAGAATTAGCTCTAAAAGCAGCAAAAACAGATGGACAAATTTTGTATTATGTAAGTAGAGAATTGAGAGATGATGACGATGTCGTATTAGAAGCGGTAAAAAATAAAGGACTTATACTAAAATATGCAAGCAAGCGATTAAGAAGTAACAAAGAAATTGCAATAGAAGCAATAAAACAAGACAAAAGAGCTTTTGATTTTATTGTTCCAGAGTTAAGAGAAGATGCTCAAATAAAAGCTTTAATGAATCCAGAATAATATAAAAAATAAAGGTAGTGCTATTAAAAATAGTGAAGTGATAAAATAAATGTAGACAACTTCATGCTATTAAAAATAGCACTATTTTTTTAATTAAATAATTAAGCAATGTATATTTTTAATTTCAAACAATAAAATAGTAAAAAGGAGGTTGAATATGTCAAAATTTAAAATATACGCCAAATCACTATTAATACCATTGGTAATAGGAGGAATAGTAGGATTAATAATATCAGGTTCAATAGACTATAATACGTTGCAAAAGCCAGTTCTTGCACCAGCTAGTATTGCGTTTCCAATAATGTGGACAATTTTATATATACTAATGGGCGTATCTTATGGAATACTAAAAAGTAAATATCTAATTGATTCAAAAACAAAACAAATATATTATTTACAACTTTTTGTAAATGCTTTATGGTCAATATTCTTTTTTACGTTTAAATGGAGACTATTTGCTTTTTTATGGATAATATTACTCGATGTATTGGTAATTATAATGATATGTGATTTTTACAAAAAGAATAAATTATCAGGATTACTTCAAATACCTTATTTATTATGGATATTATTTGCATCATATCTAAATTTAGCAATTTATGTATTAAATATGAAATAAAAAACATAATTGTGTATGTAAATAAACCAGGAGATATTTTTCTTCTGGTTTTGTTTTGTAGATAAACTTTAGAATAAAAACAGCAAATACATAAAATTAAATGTGAAATTTGTGTGAAATTATATAAATAATATTGACTTTTATTAAAAAAAGGTATAAATTATTAGCAGTCACAAATAAAGAGTGCTAACAATAGCATTCAGTAATTTCAAGGGAGGTAATATAAATGTTAAAACCATTAGCAGACAGAGTTGTCTTAAAAATGACAAAAGCAGAAGAGACCACCAAAAGTGGAATTATCTTAACAGAAGGGAGCAAAGAGAAACCACAAATAGCAGAAGTAATCGCAGTAGGCCCTGGCGGAAATATAGATGGAAAAGAGATAAAAATGTATGTAAAAGCAGGAGATAAAGTTGTAGTAAGCAAATATGCTGGTACAGAAATAAAATACGAAGGAGAAGACTTTATAATAGTAAAACAAGGAGATATTTTAGCAATAGCAGAATAAGAAATTTTCGCCCAATAGGGACGCCCCTTTTTGGGCGAAACTGGAGCGAAAACAAAGAAGTTTAACTTCGCCCAAAAAGGGGCGTCCCTATTGGGCGAAAATTAGGAGGTAATTAGTATGTCAAAAGAAATTAAATATGGCGAAGATGCCAGAAAATCATTATTAAATGGTGTAAATAAATTAGCTGATACAGTTAAGGTTACATTAGGACCCAAAGGAAGAAATGTAGTTTTAGATAAACAATTTGGTGCACCACTTATTACAAACGATGGTGTTACAATAGCTAAAGAAATTGAATTAGATGACCCATTTGAAAATATGGGAGCAAGACTTGTTAAAGAAGTATCAACAAAAACAAACGATGTAGCAGGAGATGGAACAACAACAGCTACAGTATTAGCTCAAAGTATGATAAAAGAAGGCGTAAAAAATGTTGCAGCTGGTGGAGATCCAATGGCAATAAAAAGAGGAATGAGCAAAACAGTTGACAAAGCTGTTGAAGAGTTAAAGAAAATAAGCTCAAAAGTAGCTGGAAAAGAAGATATAGCAAGAGTTGCAAGTATATCAGCAAATGATAATGAAATTGGAGAGCTAATTTCAGAAGCAATGGAAAAAGTATCAAGTGATGGTGTTATAACAATAGAAGAATCAAAAACATCAAACACAGAGCTAACAGTAGTAGAGGGAATGCAATTTGATAAAGGATATGTTTCTCCATATATGGTAACAGATACAGAAAAAATGGAAGCAGTTGTTGATAATCCATATATATTAATAACAGACAAAAAAATCAGCAATATCCAAGAAATATTACCATTACTAGAAAATTTAATGCAACAATCTGGAAAACTAGTAATTATATGTGACGACATAGAGCAAGAAGCTTTATCAACACTTATATTAAATAAACTTAGAGGAGTTATAAATGTTCTAGCAGTTAAAGCTCCAGGCTATGGTGACAAGAGAAAAGCAATGTTACAAGATATTGCAATACTAACAGGTGGAGAAGTTATAACATCAGATTTAGGACTAGAATTAAAAGATGTTCAAATACCACAATTAGGAAGAGCAAGACAAATTAAAGCTGATAAAGAGCATACAATAATAGTTGATGGTTCAGGTGATAAACAACAAATAGCAGACAGAATAGGCCAATTAAAAGCCCAAATATCAGAAGAAAAAAGTGAATACGAAAAAGAACAATTACACGAAAGACTTGCTAAAATAGCAGGAGGAGTTGCAGTAATAGGAGTAGGAGCTGCTACAGAAGTAGAAATGAAAGACAAAAAGTTAAGAATAGAAGATGCTTTGTCTGCAACAAAAGCAGCAGTTGAAGAAGGAATTGTTGCAGGTGGTGGAACAGCATTTGTAAACATATTGCCAGAAGTAGAAAAATTTGTAAATACTTTAGAAAAAGAAGAAAAGCTTGGAGGAAACATTGTTTTTAGAGCGTTACAAGAACCTGTAAGACAAATAGCAATAAATGCAGGACTAGAGGCAGCTGTTATATTAGAAAAAGTAAAAGCTTCACCAGTTGGAGTTGGATTTGATGCTGGTAAAGAAGAATATGTAGATATGAAAAAAGCTGGAATAGTAGATCCAACAAAAGTATCAAGAAGTGCATTGCAAAATGCAGCATCAGTTGCAGCAATGATATTAACAACAGAAAGTATAGTAACAGACAAAAAAGAAGAGAAATCTTGCAACTGTGGTGGACACGAAACACCAGAAATGGGTGGAATGTATTAAAATATGTAAAAGTTAGGAGGTTCTTACCCTCCTAACTGATTATATAATTATGAGTTACATACCTTCTCAATGATGATTATTATTGAAAGAAAAAATGGAAACAATAAGTTTTATAAATTAATAAAATTTTTTCAAAATAAGTATTGACAAAAATAATAAAGTTTAGTATACTTAAAAAGTCGAAAGAAGAAATGGTCGCTTAGCTCAGCTGGGAGAGCATCTGCCTTACAAGCAGGGGGTCATAGGTTCGAGCCCTATAGCGACCACCATTCTTTATAAAGAAATTTAGAATATTCTAAATTTTTTTATTTACGGCCTGGTAGTTCAGTTGGTTAGAACGCTAGCCTGTCACGCTAGAGGTCGACGGTTCGAGCCCGTTCCAGGTCGCCATTTTTTTATTGTATAGGAAATCTAGACAATATATGAAAAGATAACTGGCTTGATAGCTCAGTTGGTAGAGCAGAGGACTGAAAATCCTCGTGTCAGTGGTTCGATTCCACTTCAAGCCACCAAAATCAATACTTTGAGAGATTAGGCAACTTGTTAGACATCTGTTAGACACAAGATTTTAGCCCATAAGACACTGGTTCAATTCCAGTTAGAGCCACTATGTAAAATATTATAAAGGGATGTTATAGGTGACTGTATTCATTTATAATGAGAACCCATATATCTACTCCCAATAGATATATGGATTTTTTTATTCAGCAGTTAATGGTTTTTGTGAAAGTACGTTTGCAATTACATTAACTGATTTTTCTTTTGTAGAACTTTCTAGATGTGAGTATGTATTAGCCGTTGTATTCCAATTAGAATGTCCTAAATAGGCTTGAATCTCTTTCATATTTACACCATTTGCAAGTAATAAACTTGCACAGCTATGCCTTAAATCATGGAATCTGATTTTCTTTAACCCATTATCCTTTAATAGATTTCTAAATGTCTTTGTAACTCTGTCAGGAAGTATCAATTTTCCTTCTTCATCTACTAATATATATCCATCCTTACTATTGATACTTTAATTATACCTCCATTTCTGGCCATTCTCAAGCTGTTTTGATACTATTTAAAATAAGGTTAGTTTTGATACTCTGTTGAATAATAATTAATTTAATGATACAATAAGCACAAATAGTAAGTTGTAGGGGAGATAAGGTAATAGAGAAAATAAAAAATATATTCCAATAATTA
>OLSB01001655.1_pt1 | contig 20821 bp, 16 predicted proteins | sample 1672071 | NCBI WGS metagenome assembly OLSB01 (sample SAMEA3136642, study PRJEB25190) | human gut metagenome | biome: human gut; feature: human-associated habitat; material: faeces | place: Austria | collected 2013 | reverse complement strand
TTTACCAATTTTATATTATTCCAAAGTTTATTTTTGCAAAAAACCGAAACTTAAAAAGATAAAATATTGAAACGTAGAGCAAAAAATGGTTTAATATATATAAATAATAAAATGAGGTAAAAAATGAAGCTAGATATAAAAGAACAAAAATATATAATAAAAAATTGTAAGTCTTTTGAGCTAAAAGATATATTTGAATGTGGACAATGTTTTAGATGGAATAAACAAGAAGATGGAAGTTACACGGGTGTTTTTAAAAGAAACGTGCTAAATGTAAAAAGCAAAAACAATCAAATAATAATAAGTGGAATATGCCAAGAAGATATAGAGAAAGTTTGTATGGATTATTTTGACCTAAATAGAAATTATGAAGAAATAAAAAGTAAGTTATCTAAAGTTGATAATTATATGCAAGAGAGTATAAAGTATGGTGCAGGAATTAGAATTCTAAACCAGGACCTATGGGAAATGATAATTTCTTTTATAATATCTGCAAACAACAATATTCCAAGGATAAAGAAAATTATAGAAAAAATGTCTAAAGAGTATGGTACAGAAATAGAATTCAGAAATCAAACCTATTACACATTTCCAACTACAGAACAATTGTCTAGAGCTAACATTCAGGATTTGAGAAAATTAGGATTAGGATTTAGAGATAAATATATATATGAGACGACTAAAATAATAAAAGAGAGAAAAATAGATTTAGTTGAACTACAAGAAAAAGACACAACTAGTGCCAGAAAGGAATTGTTAACATTAGCTGGGGTGGGACCAAAAGTAGCAGACTGCATATTATTATTTTCTACATTAAAAAGATTTGATGTGTTTCCAATTGATGTGTGGGTTAGAAGAGTAATGAATGACTTATATATACATAATGAAGTAGAGGAAAAAGTAAGTAAAAAGGAAATAAAAAAACTCGCAAAGGAAAAATTTGGGGATTTAGAAGGCATTGCTCAACAATATTTATTTTATTGGAAAAGGGAAAATAATTAATTGTAAATAGTAATATCCTGTGATAAAATAGCATAAAGGTGGAAAAAATATGAGTTTACAAATTATATATGGTAGAAGTAAAACAGGAAAGACCAGTTATATATTTAAAGAAATAAGCCAAAACATAGAGGATGGCAGAAAAAAATATATTATAACTCCAGAACAATTTTCTTTTACTGCTGAAAAAGAACTATTAAAAGCTTTAGAATCAAAAAATACTAATAATTCTAACATAGCTGTGGTAAATGCAGAAGTTTTAACATTTGCACGTATGGCACATAGAGTTTCTACTGAAGTTGGAGGGAGTAGTAAAACTATATTGTCCGAATGTGGCAAAGCTATGCTTGTTTATAGTATTTTATCAAAGAAGAAAAACAATTTAAAATTTTTGGGAAAATCGGACAATAATATAGATATGATTATGACTCAAATAACAGAGTTAAAAAAACATGGAGTTACGGCCCAAAATTTAGAAGAGTTGAAAGAGCAGATTGGAAAAGATAATACATATTTAGAAACAAAATTAAATGATATATATACAGTTTATAGTCAATTTCAAGATAAGATAGCAGACAATTATATAGATGAAAATGATTCTCTAACAATACTAGAGAAACAACTTGAAAGCACAGATATATTTAAAGATGTAGACATTTACATAGACGAGTTTGTAGGATTTACAAAACAAGAGTATGCAATAATTGCAAAGCTTTTAAATATGGCAAACAAAGTAACACTAACGGTAACTTCAGATTCTTTGTATAAAGATAAAGATCCAAGTAATGATATTTTCTATAGTAATAAAGAGACAATAGAAAAAATATTAAAAATTGCAAAAGAAGAAAATGTAAAAGTAAAAGATTTTGTATATTTAGACAATATCCAGGGATTTAAATCTGAAGAGTTAAAACATATTGAAAAAAATTTATATAATTTTCCATATAAAAAATATGATAAGCAAGTAAAAGACATAAATTTATTTTTGGCACAAAATCAGTATTCAGAAATTGAAGAAGTGGCAAAAGAGATAACTAAATTAGTAAGAGATAAAAATTATAGATATAGAGATATAGCAGTAATTACAAAGAATATAGATATATATTCTAATTTAAGCAAAGCAATTTTTGCTAAATATAATATCCCAGTATACATAGATGAAAAGCGAGATTTGAGCCAAAATATATTAGTAAAATACATAATTTCCATATTAGATATTTTTGCTAAAGGTTGGTCTTATGATAGTGTATTTAATTATATAAAATCTGGATTTGTGAATATAACACAAGAAGAAATCTATTTATTAGAAAATTATGCAATTAAATGGGAAATTAAATCTAGTAAATGGTATAAAGAGGATTGGAATTTTCATGATGAAGATAAAGTAGGAAAAGATACTATAGATCATATAAACCAGGTAAGAAGAAAAGTAGTAGAACCTTTAATGGAGTTAAAAAGCAATTTAGCAGGAATCAAAACTGCAAAACAAATCTCTAAAAATTTATATGACTTTCTTATAGAAAATAAAATAGACAAATTACTAGAAGAAAAAATTATAAAATTAAAAGAAAATAATAAAGTAAATTTAGCAGCTGAATATGAGACTAGCTGGAAGGTTCTTATACAAGTATTGGATGAAATTGTATTAGTATTTGAAAATGACAATATTACTTTTGAAGATTATATAAAAATACTAAAAACAGGTTTAGGTAAAAGTAAACTTGGAACAATTCCAATGGCTCAAGATCAAGTAACAGTAGGCGATGTGGATAGATCAAGAAGCCATAAAATAAAAGTTGTATTTATAATAGGGTTAAATGATGGAATGTTTCCATCTATAAATAAATCAGAAGGTTTCTTAAATGATGATGATAGAGAAAAGATAAAAGAAAAAGGAATTGAGTTGGCAAAAGGAACTATAGACAGAATTTATGAGGATAATTTTAACATTTATAAAGCATTTACAACAGCAGAAGAAAAAATGTATTTATCGTATTCGTCATCAGATATAGAAGGAAAATCTTTAAGAGCGTCACTTCTAATTATAAGAATAAAGAAAATATTTGAAAATTTAAAAGAAGATAGTGATACAGTTGTTAGAAAATCTGAAATCTCTACAAAAGAAAGTACATTTGAGGAACTACTTATAAATTTACGAGATTTTAGAGATGGAAAAGAAATTTCACCTATATGGTTTCAAGTATATAATATTTATAGTGAAAGTAACGAATGGAGAGAAAAGCTAGAAGAAGCAATAAAAGGGTTAAATTATAATAATATACCAGAAAAAATTACTAAAGAGAATATAGATAAAATGTATGGTCAAACATTAAAAACTAGTGTATCTAAATTAGAACAATATAGCAGTTGTCCATTTTCGTATTATTTAACTTATGGATTAAAGCTAAATGACAAAGAAACTTCTAAAATTGAAGCAATAGATACAGGAACTTTTATGCATGATGTAATTGATAATTTTTTTGCCTATATAGAAGCAAAAGAAATAAATATTAAAAAAATAACAGATGAAAAAATTGAAGAAATAGTAGAGAAAATAATAGAGGATAAGCTAAACTTAAATAAAAATTACATATTTACAGCAACAGCTAAATATAGAATTTTGGCTAAAAGATTGCAAAGAGTAATAACAATATCTATGAAATATATTGTTCAAAGTATTAAACAAAGTGAATTTGAAGTATTTGGACACGAGATTGAGTTTGGAAAAAGCGGAGAATATAAACCTATTACAATAACAACATCGGAAGGAAAAAAAGTAGAAATAATAGGAAAAATAGATAGAGTAGATATTTTAAAAAATCCAGATGGAACTTATGTAAGAATAATAGACTATAAATCTTCTATAAAAAATATTGACTTAAACCAGGTTATATCTGGACTTCAGTTGCAATTAATTACCTATTTAAACGAAACTTGCAGAGTAGAGGACTTTATACCAGCAGGTATGTTATATTTTAAATTGTCAGATCCGACAATATCTGTTGACAAAAATATGAGTGTTGAAGAGATTGAAAATAAAATAAGACAAGAATTTAAAATGAATGGGCTAATTCTAGCTGATGTAAATATAATAAAAAAGATGGACAATAATATAGAAAATGAACCAAAAGGGATAAGTAAAATTATTCCAGCGGGGATAAAAACTGATGGAGAAATAAATCAAAGAAGTACAAATGCTATATCAAAACAGCAATTTGAAAACTTACAAAAATATGCAAATAAAATAATAAAGCAAATATCGGAATCAATTTTAAGTGGAAATATAGATGTAAAACCATCGTATAATGTAAGAACAAAAAATACACCATGTACATATTGTAAATATAGAGCAATATGCCGATTTGATGAAAATAATCCTTGTAATAAATATAATTACATAAGTAATTTAAACAAAGAAAGTGCTATGGAGGTTATCAAGAATGAATCTAACTAACGAGAATGTAATTCATGTCATTAAAGATGATTTACAGTATATACAATTTAGAAAATTGTTAGAGTATAAAAATCTAGTGCATTGTTTTACTTTAAAAGATTTGGACTTTGCAGGATTTGATACTTATGAAGCTAAAAAAGATAAAGTGGAAAATAGCTACAATAAAATTTGCAAAGAATTAAACATAGAATACAAGAATATATGTAGGCCTAAACAGACTCATACAGATATAATTGCAAAAGTCGAAGATGGAGATGAGGGAATCTACAATCCTAAATTTTATGATGTAGATAGCCTTATGACAAATAAAAAAAATAAAGCTTTGGTATTGTCTTTTGCAGATTGTACGCCACTATTGTTTTATGATCCAGTTAAAAACGTAATAGCAAATACCCATTCTGGCTGGAAGGGAACATATCAAAGGATTGCACCAAAAACAGTTAGTAAATTAGTTGAAGAATATGGCTGTAAAACACAAGATATAATATGCTGTATAGGTCCCCATATTAGAAAATGTCATTTTGAAGTTGATAAAGATGTAAGAGATATGTTTTACGAAAAATATAGATATTTAAATGATATAGAAAAATTTATTACTCAGAATGGAGAAAAATACCATATAGATACTACCGAATTAAATAAAAAACTATTATTGCATGCTGGATTAAAAGAAGAGAATATAATAGACAGCAAAATTTGTACAGTATGTAATAGTGACGTGTGCCACTCTTACAGAAAAGAAAGAGAAAAATCAGGAAGAAGTATTTCTTTAATAGAACTTGTAAATGTATAGGAGGAAGATATGATACCTAAAGCAATAAAAAAAGGAGATACAATAGGTGTAATAGCTCCATCTAACTATGTAAAAGAAGACGATTTGGAATATATAAATGCATCTATTTACTTGATGGAAAAATTAGGACTTAAAGTTAAATTTGGAAAATATATTTTTGAAAATACTTTAGGGTATGGAACATCACCGAAGAGGAGAGCAGAAGATATAAATAATATGTTCTTTGACAACGAAATAAAAGCAATAATGTGTGTAAAAGGTGGAGAAGATGCAAATTCAACATTGGATTACATTAACTACAATTTAATAAAAGAAAATCCCAAAATAATTTGTGGGTTTAGTGATAATACAAGTATTTTGAATGTAATTAGAGAAAAAACAGGGCTTGTTACATTTCATGGACCAACATTTAAATCTCTAACTTCATGGGATACAGATTATGCGTATCAGCAATTTGTGAAGTGCTTTATAAAAAAGAATACAAATATTGGAGAAGATACAGATGAATATATTGCTATAAAAAATGGCATTGCCCAAGGAGAACTTGTAGGAGGAAATTTATTTACATTTACTAAATTAGTAGCAGGAAAATATAAAATAAATGTAAAAAATAAGATTTTATTTTTAGAAGAATTAGGGGTAGAATCATCTCCTAAAATAGTAAATAGCAATATATATCAGCTAAAGCAAAATGGAGTGTTTGATGAAATTTCTGGATTATGGATAGGAAATTATGAACATATATCTAATATAAAATTAGAAGATATAATTTTGAATGCAATAGGGGATGAATGTAAATTTCCAATAATAAAGTCAAATAATTTTGGACATATAGATAAAAAAACAATAATACCAATAGGTGTTAAAGCAAAGATAGATACAAAAGAAAATACAAAAATAAAAACTATGGAAGAATTTGTGTATTAGATTGCACTTAATCGATATGCAAGAAAAAGATACAAAAAATTAATAAGGAAAATTAAAATGAATAATGAAGTGTAAAAAGAGGAATAAAAATGTATGATAATTGGGAAGAACTAGAACAGTCGATTAAAGGATGTAAAAAATGTAAGTTATGTACAAATAGAATTAATATTGTTTTTGGAACAGGAAATAAAAATGCAGAAGTAATGTTTATTGGTGAAGGACCAGGTGCTGACGAAGATAGACAAGCAAAACCATTTGTTGGAAAAGCTGGACAACTTATGAATAAAGCATTTCAGGCTTTAGAGATAAATAGAGAAGAGGTATATATAGCAAATATTGTTAAATGTAGACCACCTCAAAATAGAGTGCCACAAGACGATGAGGTAAAAGCTTGTTTAAATTATCTTAGAAACCAAGTTGTATTAGTAAAACCTAAAATAATTGTGCTTTTAGGAAGTACAGCATTAAAAAATATATTAGGAGAAGAATATGGAATAACAGTCTCAAGGGGAAAATGGGTGGAGAAAAAAGGAATAATGTATATGCCAACATGGCACCCTGCAGCACTTTTAAGAGATGAGACTAAAAAAATTGACTTTTATAAAGACTTAAAATCTGTAAGACAAAAATCAATGGAAATGGGAATAAGTTTATAATATTAAAGGATAAATATGGAAATGAATAAGGAAAATAATAATATAGAAACAGGAATTATGAAAGAAAATTTAAATGAAGAAGAAATAAGAAAGTATTGCTTAAATTGTGTTAACAAACCTTGTAGCAACAAAGGTTGCCCTTTGCAAAATAATATTCCAAACTTTATACATGAAGAGGATTATAAAAAAGCGTTTGATATTTTATGTACTACAACGGTACTTCCAGCAATTTGTGGTAGAATATGTCCTCATGAAAAACAATGTCAAGGAAGTTGCATAAGAGGTATAAAAAAAGAACCTGTATCTATTGGAAAAATGGAGTCAATTATTGGAGACAAAAGCATAGAAAATAACTTAAAAATAAAAAAGAATATAGACTCTAATTTGGAGCAATATAAGGTTGCAATAATTGGCGGAGGGCCAGCTGGATTAACTTGTGCAGCATTTTTGGCAAAAGAAGGCATTAGTGTAACAATATATGAAAAATATGATGCATTGGGTGGAATTTTAATACACGGAATACCAGAATTTAGATTAAGCAAAAATATAGTAAAACAAACTGTAAACAAAATATTAGATTTAGGAATAAAAACAGAGCTAAATAAAGAATTGGGAAAAGATTTTAAACTACAAGATTTAATTGACAAATATGATGCTATATTTATAGGGATTGGTGCTAATATTCCATCAAAAATGAATATAGACGGTGAAGAACTTGATGGTGTGTATGGAGGAAATACGTTATTAGAAAAAAATAATCACCCTAATTATAACAATAAAAAAGTTGCTGTGATTGGTGGTGGAAATGTTGCAATGGATACAGCTAGAACAATAAAGAAATTAGGCGCAAAAAATGTATATGTTATTTATAGAAGATCTGAAAAAGAAATGCCAGCAGAAAAGAAGGAGATAAGTGAAGCAAAAGAAGAAGGAATAGAATTTTTATTTCAGACTAATATTATAAAAATACTTGATAAAGAGTCTTGTGGTGATAATAAAGAAAAGGAAAGTTCAAAATCAACAGACATTTCAAAAAATCAGTTGAAAGTAGGAAAAATTGAATGTATAAAAACAGAACTTGTACAAAAAGAAGGAGAGGATAGGCTTATTCCAGTAAATATAAAAGATAGTAATTATTTTATAGATGTAGATTATGTTGTAATGGCAATAGGCTCAAAACCTGAAGAAAAAGTAATACAACAATTTGGTAAGAATAAATGGGGATATGTACAGATTGATGAGAATATGCAGACTTCAATTCCAAAGGTTTTTGCTGGAGGAGATATAGTAGGCGAAAAATCAACTGTTGCCTGGGCTTCTAGGAGTGGAAGAGAAGCAGCAAATAAGATTATAGAGTACTTATTAAAAGATACAAAATAAGTGAAAATTAAGCAGAAAATAAATCCTAAAAATTAGATATTAATTTTTAGGATTTTTCAAATTCTCTTCGTAATATAATCTTTTTTATATAATTTATCAATTTTATAAATTTATTCTCTTTCCTTGGTATTAAATATGTACTTTCGGTTTCTATATTAGATAATATATCATATTTTTTATCCAAATTTTCCATCATCTCTATATAAAAATTATTGAAGAAATAGTAATTTGTACTTGTACCTGTTAGCTCTTGGAAGTTATATAAATTTTTTCTAAATCTATCTAAATCAGCTGAAGTGATTAAAGATTTAAAAACAGTTGAAAAGTAAGTTCTTGTAATTAATTCTTGAGTTGAAAAATATGTATTTCTTATTTGGTTTTTTAATTCAAGAATTTTTTCAGATATAGCTTGAGCTTTTGCAAATGATGTTGTATCTGATTGAACTTTATTATTTAATATGATTATTTTTTCTTCCAAATTTAATATTTTATCAAAGTTTGTAGAAACTTGATTATATACATTTTCGCCACAAAGTGCAATAAATTTATTTTTAAAATAGTCATTACTATTAAATGTGCTATCAAATAAAATTTCTTCTCCTGTAACGTAAGACATCTGCGTAATTAAGTTGCACAAAAGAGGGTAGCAGTTAGGGCTTATAGTTGAAAAAGTTATATCATAATATGTAACCTTTTCAAATGTTGAGCCAAGTACATTTGATGCTATAAGTTGAACAGCAGCCTCGTTTAGTCCCATTCCAGATACATTATTTCCTTTAAATGTACATAACCCCAGTCTAACAAGATTTCCTTTTTTGTCTTTTTGCTCTTGCAAATGATGAATAAACTCATGTACAGAGTATTTTTCTAAATCTGAAAGTCCCATTCCATCTCTAAAGTAAATAGAAGAATTTTTATAAAAATAACTTGCTTCAGACATTCCTTCAGGAATATTAGCAATATACATTGATACTTTCGAAAAATTATCAAATAGCTCTTCTTGAGTAAATCCAAGATTTGGAAAAGTTTTATAAATACTTTGACTAACATTTTGGGCAATAGAGATAACACTTGAATTATCAAGTGGCTCAATTACTGTTATTCCGTCTTTTTTTAAATTCTTTTCAAAGTTCATTAGTTTCTCCTCAATATAAGTAATTATATTATACTATATATTTAGAAAAAATGTGTAACAAATCTATTAAGAAAACATTACATTTTTGTTACAAAAACAACATTTTTAAACAAAGTAACTTTATTATTAAAGTATATAAATTATTTTACAACAACATTATATATTTTATTTTTTACATATATTTCTTTTACAATTTGTTTACCATCTAGTCTGTCTTTAATTGCATCATGTACAGCTTTCTTAATTACCTCTTCATCTTCATTTAGTGCAATATTTATATTAGCTCTCAATTTTCCATTTATTTGAATTGGTAAATTTATTGTATCATTTTTTGTTTTTTCCTCATCATACGTAGGCCAGCTTTCATAAGCTATTGTTCCTGTATGACCTAGAATATTCCACAATTCTTCTGTAATATGTGGAGCAATAGGATTTAGTAGTTTTAAGAAGCCTTCTGCATATTCTAAAGGAACAACATCTTCCTTATAAGCTGTATTTATAAATATCATCATTTGAGCAATAGCTGTATTAAAGCTCATTGATTCATAATCATTTGAAACCTTTTTTACTGTATAATGATATGCTTTTTCTAGATTTTTATTTTCAGCTTTCTTCACTTTGTTAGATTCTGCAAATAATCTCCAAACTCTGTCTAGGAAATTTTTAGAACCTCCGATTCCATTTGGATCCCAAGGCTTTGCGGCATCTAATGGTCCCATAAACATTTCGTAAATTCTTAATGAGTCTGCTCCATATTCTTTTACCATATCATCGGGATTTACAACATTTCCCTTTGACTTGCTCATCTTTTCACCATTTGAACCAAGTATCATTCCTTGATGACGTAGTTTGGCAAATGGTTCTTTTATAGGAACAATTCCTTTATTGTATAAATAATTATTCCAAAATCTTGAATATAGTAAGTGCCCTACTGCATGTTCTGGACCACCAACATATAAATCAACTGGCAACCAGTGAGCTAGAAGTTCTTTGTTTGCAAGTTCGCTATTATTTTTAGGGTCTATATATCTTAAGAAATACCAACTAGAACCAGCAGAACCTGGCATTGTACTTGTTTCTCTTTTTGCAGGTTTTCCTTCAAAAGTAGTATTTACCCAGTCAGTTGCCTTATCAAGAGGAGAGGCTCCTGTTTTAGAAGGACTATAATCCTCAAGCTCTGGTAATACTAAAGGAAGGTCACTGTCAGCTAAAGCTCTCATTTCGTCATCTAAAAATACTATTGGAATAGGTTCTCCCCAATAACGTTGACGAGCAAATATCCATTCACGAAGTTTATAATTTACTTTTTTAGTACCAATTTTATTATCTTCAAGCCAATTAATCATCTTGTCTATGGCATCTGTTTTATTTAAACCATTTAAGAAATTTGAATTTATGTGTAGACCATCTCCAGTATAAGCTTCTTTAGATGTATCTCCACCTTCTATTACAGGAATTATCTCTATTCCAAATTTTGTGGCAAATTCATAATCTCTTTGATCATGTGCAGGAACAGCCATAATAGCTCCAGTTCCATAAGTAGATAAAACATAGTCAGATATCCAAATAGGAATTTGTTTTCCATTTGCAGGATTTATAGCATAAGCCCCTGTAAATACACCTGTTTTTTCCTTGCTTAATTCTGTTCTTTCTAGTTCTGATTTAGAAGCTGCAAGTTTTATATATTCTTCAACAGCTTGTTTTTGACTTGAGGTTGTAATTTCTTTTACAAGGTCGTGCTCTGGAGCTAAAACACAATAGGTTGCTCCAAATAATGTATCAGCTCTAGTAGTAAATACAGTAAAGTTATATGGTGTATTTGCTACTTTAAATACTATTTCTGCACCAATTGATTTTCCTATCCAGTTTCTTTGTATTTCTTTTGTTGATTCTGGCCAATCTATTTCATCTAATCCATTTAATAATATATCTGCATATTTAGGAATATCTAATACCCATTGTTTCATGTTTTTTCTAACAACAGGGAAGCCACCCCTTTCACTTTTTCCATTAATTACTTCATCATTAGATAAAACACATCCTAAACCTTCGCACCAGTTAACAGGCATTTCAACTAATTTGGCTAGTCCGTCATTATATAATTGTTTAAAAATCCATTGAGTCCATTTATAATAATTAGGGTCGCAAGTAGCAATTTCTTTATCCCAGTCAAACGAAAAACCAAGCATTTTTAATTGCCTTTTAAATGTCTCAATGTTCTTATAAGTAAAAGTTGCTGGATGATTTCCAGTTTTTATTGCATACTGTTCAGCTGGAAGACCAAAAGCATCCCAGCCCATTGGATGTAAAACATTGTAGCCTTGCATTCTTCTCATTCTAGACATTATATCTGTTGCAGTATATCCTTCTGGATGACCAACATGTAAACCTTGACCTGATGGATAAGGAAACATATCCAAAGCATAAAATTTGGGCTTTGAAAAATCCCATACATCTGTATAAAAAGTTTTATTATCTTCCCAATATTTTTGCCATTTTTTCTCTATTTCTTTAAAATTATATGCCATAAAATCTCCTCCAATTATAAATATGGAGATATTATATCACAATATAGGTGAAAGTTAAAGAAAAATATAAAAAATGTATTCATAATTGTGACAATAAAAGAGAAAAATCAAAAATAGTATTAGCCTTAATATATTAGTAAAAATTGACAAAATCAGAAAAATGTGTTAACATAAATATAGCGCAAGCAAATAAAAAAAGGAGTTGTAATCACTATGGAAAACATGCAAGAAATGGCTGTCAACGAGATGGAAAAGAAACTTCTTCGGAAGTTTGAAGAAATGGGAATGCAACTGGATGAAAAAGAGAAAAAGTATCTGTTGACAGGCTTCATGTACTACCTCTTCGCACTGCGTAAATTCTCTGAAGAGGAGATTTACGAGGAAGTAGCTAGTGCATGGGAAACAAGCTTGGCGGATGTCAAACATGTATATCATAAGGTTATGCATGGTGAAAACTCGCTGGAAGGCCTCACAAGATTTTGTGGATGCAAACCAGAAATGCGGGTATTGTTCGAAAGTTGTGTTCAGACACTCTGCGAAGAATAATCCGCAGAAAATAAGGAAGTCAACTTTGGCTTCCTTATTTTTGTTATGTAGTGTTTTAGCTTTTAATATACGCTAAATACATGTTTTAGGAAATCACTATAAGCTTTAACACCCAACATATCTGTTGTAATATTTAAGACAAAAATATTTGAAAATTAATAAGTGAAAGTATTGAAAAATAGCCAAAATATGATATAATTTATACTTGCAAATAAATAAGGAAGGAAGTGATATACATGAATATGGAAAAATTAGCAGATAATATATTAAAAAGAATGCCTAAAAATTTAACAAAGATGGAACAGGCAAGATATATTTATATAGAACTAGGAAAATTAGTAACTTTTGATGAAGAATATTGGCTTGGAAATTCAAGAACTCAAAAAAGAATATATAGATCTGCTCAAAGAATAAAGAACTTCAAAGGATTGGAAAATAAAAAAGTTATATGTGTATCGCTTACTAATCTATATAATTATCTTATGGAACAAATAGGAATAAGGGCGTTTTCACAAAGAGAAAGTGATGAAGACCCGCATGTTTATTCTATCATAGAGATAGATGACAAGAGATATAAAGCTGATTTACAACAAGATTTAAGATACATACAAACTAAAAGAAGAACAAGAAATTTTGGACAATCCATAAAAGGAGGAAGCGATGTTACTCCAGAAAATATAGAACAAATAGATAAAAAAATAGGCTATAGCTATGAAGGGGAGATTGCTTTAGCAGAATTAACACAAAGGCTTATAAAAGAAACAAGTTGTTATGAAGAAGTAGAAGACAGAGTGGAACATATTTTAAGTCAATTAGCTAATTGTGAAGAAGTACAGAATATGGGTTATATTGAGAAGATTCAATATTATAGAGAAACAATTACAAAAATGATAAATGCAAAAGATTATAGAAGAGTACATTATACAGATATGTACAGTGGTGAAAATGAAACAAGAAAATATACTCAATGTATATCTGTTCAGAGAAGAAATAATACATATTCTAGGTTTATATATTCTGAAAAAACTGGGACATACTTATCTATTGACGAGAAAACACTTGAAAAAGTAAAAGGTCAAGGACTAAAAGAAGTAGGAGCACAGAAATTGCCAAAAAGCAAACTTGTTAGAAATGGAAATGAAGATCAACAAAGATAAATTAAGAAAAAATGAATATTAAAATTATTGAAAGTGGAATATTTGTTGTAAAATTTAATACAGGTATTGTTTCAAGCATTTTTTATTTGTAAAGAATAAAAATTAACAAACTGTGAAAAATAGTAAAAGATTATAAATTTTCTTGACAAAAAAAGTTAATGCTATATAATAAATAGGAAATACATAGGAATAAAATAAAAGGAGGAATATTATGCCTTTAGAAGTTACAGAAGAACAAAAAAAGCATATAGAAGAAATGGTGGATGGACTAGTTCAAAGAGCTAAAAAAGCATCAGAAGAATATATGAAATTAGATCAAGAACAAGTAGATGAAATAGTAAAAGCTATGGCTATGGCAGGATTAGAACATCACATGGAGCTTGCAAAAATGGCTGTAGAGGAAACAAAGAGAGGAATATATGAGGACAAAATAACAAAGAATATGTTTGCTACAGAGTATGTTTATCATAGTATTAAATATGATAAGACTGTAGGAGTTATAAAAGACAACGAAGAAGAAGGCTATGAGGAAATTGCTGAACCAGTAGGAATAATAGCAGGTGTTACACCAGTAACAAATCCTACTTCTACAACAATGTTCAAAGCGCTAATATCAGCAAAAACTAGAAATGTTATAATATTTGGATTCCATCCAAGTGCACAAAAATGTAGTGTAGCAGCTGCTAAAATTTTAAAAGATGCAGCGGTTGCAGCTGGAGCACCAGAGGATTGCATATTGTGGATACCAGAACCATCTATAACGGCGACAACAGCATTAATGAATCATCCTGATGTTAATTTAATATTAGCTACGGGCGGAAAAGGAATGGTTAAGAGTGCATACTCTTGTGGAAAGCCTGCTTTAGGCGTAGGCCCAGGCAATGTTCCTTGTTATATAGATAAAACTGCTAAATTAAAAACAGCAGTAAATGATTTAGTTTTATCAAAAGCTTTTGATAATGGTATGATTTGTGCATCCGAACAATCTGTAATAGTTGATAGAGAGATTCACGATGAATTTGAACAGTTAATGAAAGAAGCAGGTTGCTATTTCTTAAGCGAAGAAGAGACAAACAAATTACGTAATAGTATGTTTATAGAAGAAAAAGGATGTAGCTTAAATGCAGACATAGTAGGAAAAAGTCCTTATGTTATTGCTAAAGGAGCTAAAATAGAAGTTCCAGAAGAGACAAAAGTATTAGTATTAAAGGAAAACGGAGTTGGAATAGAGTATCCTTTTTCGAAAGAAAAATTAAGTCCAGTTCTTGCTTATTATGTAGTAAATAATGAAGAAGAAGGAATTGATTTAGCAGAAAAACTTATAGAATTTGGTGGACTTGGACACTCAGCAGTAATTCACTCTGAAAATAAAGAGACAATAGAAAAATTTGCTGAAAGAGTTAAAGCAGGAAGAATAATAGTAAATTCTCCATCAACACATGGAGCAATAGGAGATATTTATAATACAAATATGCCATCTTTAACATTAGGTTGTGGAACTTTTGGTGGAAATTCAACAACAGCAAATGTATCATCTGTAAATCTAATAAATATAAAAAGAGTAGCGAAAAGAAGAGTAAATATGCAATGGTTTAAAGTACCAGAAAAAATATATTTTGAAGCGGGATCAATTGGCTATTTAGAGAAAATGCCAGACATTACTAGAGCTTTTATAGTAACTGATCCAGGAATGGTTCAATTTGGATATGTAGATAAAATTTTATATCATTTAAGAAATAGAAGAGAATATGTTCATTCTGAAATATTTTCGGATGTAGAATCTGATCCTTCTTTTGCAACAATAAAGAGAGGATTAGCTCAAATACAAGAATTTAAGCCAGACGTAATAATTGCTTTAGGTGGGGGAAGTGCAATTGATGCTGCTAAAGGAATGTGGTTATTTTATGAACATCCAGATGCAGATATAGAGGGAATGAAACTTAAATTTATGGATATAAGAAAACGTACTTATAAATTCCCTAAATTAGGAGTGAAAGCAAAATTAGTTGCAATACCAACAACTTCTGGAACTGGTTCTGAAGTTACATCATTTGCTGTACTTTCAGATAAAGAGCACAATAAAAAATATCCATTTGCAGATTATGAACTAACTCCAAATGTTGCGATTGTAGACCCAGATTTAGTAATGAGTTTACCAAAATCTATAACGGCAGATACAGGAATGGATGTATTAACACATGCTTTGGAATCTTATGTATCAAATATGGCGTCTGATTATACAGATGGTTTGGCAGAAAAAGCTTGTGAATTGGTATTTAAGAATTTAAGAGAGGCATATAATAATGGAAGCAATAGAGTTGCAAGAGAAAAGATGCATAATGCTAGTACAATAGCGGGAATGGCATTTACAAATGCATTTTTGGGAGTTTGCCATTCTTTGGCACACAAAATTGGAGCAGAGTTCCATTTACCACATGGAAGAATAAATGCAATTTTACTTCCTTATGTTGTAAAATATAATGCTGAAAGGGTTCCAAGTAAGTTTGTATCATTCCCAAAATATGAATACTACATTGCCGACCAAAAATATGCTGATATATCAAGGAGGATGAATTTCCCAGCATATACAAATGAAGAAGGAGTATGGTCTTTAATTAGAGAAATTCAAAAATTAGATAGAGATTTAAATATACCACCTTCATTTAAGGAAGCTGGATTGGATGAAGCAGAGTTTATGGCAAAAGTAGATGAAATTGCAGATAGAGCATTTTCAGATCAATGTACAACAGCAAATCCAAGATTACCACTAGTTGAAGAGTTAAAACAAATATTAATAGATGCATACTATGGAAATGAAATAAAATAATTTTTAAATTCTCCAAAAAGGACGTTTAATGAAAGGACGTCCTTTTTAGAGGGAATAGAGGGGAAAATATGAAAAGCATGGAAAAAGAAAAAAAGAAGATGAGTATTGCTAAAAAAATAATATTGACAATAATAGCAGTAATTATTATAGCAATTTTATCATTTGTAATTTACGAAATTGCGACAGTTAACAATACATATTATATTTCAGAAAAAAACTTGCAAATCCCAATATTAACATATCACAATCTTGTTAAGGATGAATCAGATGTAAAAATTGATTACATGCAAACGACAGTAGATACATTTGAAAAACAAATTACTGGACTAATGAAATTTGGATATAAGCCAATAAGCTATCAAGATTTAAAAGATTACAAAGAAGGGAAAAAAGCAATACCAAAATGGAGCTTTATTATAACTTTTGATGATGGATATGCTGGAGTGTACAATTATGCATACCCAATAGCTAAAAAGTATAATATTCCAATGACTTCATTTTTAATAGATGATTGTGTAGGAATTCCAGATTGTTATACTTGGGAACAGGCAAAAGAAATGCATGATAGCGGTCTAATAAATATATATTCTCATGGACTTACTCATATAGAATATGATAAGGAAAAATCCAGTGATTTAGTAAGCCAAACAGACATGGCTTATAAATACTTAAGGACAAATTTACAAGATGATAATTTATTAAAGGTATTTGCCTATCCATACGGATTATATAATGAAGAAGAGACTGTAAAACTTTCAGAAGCTGGATATATAGAAAATTTAATGGACAATAAAATAAATGAAAGTAAAACTTTAGACTTAAGTAAATTACACAGATGTTATCCACTAAATGATTCAGTTTTGAAAATTCTATTGAAAATACAATATAGAGTTGTTAAATACAATTAAAAGTATAAGTTTGAATTATAGTAACAAAAAATATAGGCAAAATAATAAAATGAACCCGAAATGTTATACAAAACATGGAGGGTTTTATTATGTTAAAAATCAAGCATAAGAAACTAATAATAAAACATAAAAAAAGTACTTGTAAAATTTTTTTAGTTATGGTAGTATAAGCATAAAGTAAAAAAGTAAAAATCTATAAAAAATATAGATATTTATAAAAAAGCAAAGAAAAAATAAAGACAACATAAATAAAAAAGAAGAAAAAGAAAACAATAAAAATAACAAAAGAAGGAGGAAAAATAAAGATGAATAAAAAGATAAAAGATAAAAAACGGAATAACCCTAATAGCTTTGGTTGTAACAATAGTAGTATTGCTAATACTAGCAGGAATAAGCATAAGTCTAGTAGTAGGAGATAATGGATTAGTTTCAAGAGCAGAAAGAGCAAAAGAGTTACATGAGGAAGGAGAAAGAAATGAACAAGTAGCAATGAATGTATATGAGGATTATATAGCAAAGATAAATTCTTTAGATCCAAATACATTACCAAAAGGACCAAATGGAAAACCTTTGGTAACAGAAGTGACAACAACAGAACATGAAACAATTATAGGAGAAGATGCAAAAGGGAATCAAGTGGTAATACCAGGAGGATTTCAAATAGCAGAAGATTCAGGTTCAACAGTGCAAGAAGGAATCGTAGTAGAGGATAGTGAAGGAAATCAATTTGTGTGGATACCAGTAAGTAATATCAATCATGATGGAAGTAATAAAATTAAATTAGATGATAATAGTGAAGTAGAAATCACATTAGGAAGATATACATTTGATGCAACAACAGGAGAAGAAACAATACAGCAATTAGCAATAGATTATACAGAAATTGTGATAGTAGAAGATTATTATCAAGAACTAAGTTCATTTAGAGAGGGTATAGATGGGACAAATGCAACAGCAAAGAATTTAAAAGGTTTTGTAGAAAGTGTGGAAAAAAATAAAGGATATTATATAGCTAGATATGAGGCAAGTTTTGGAAGTGGAACGGCTTCAGAAACAATAACGAATCAAAAACCATATTCGAAAGAGTCAATTGCTAACTGTGGGGCGTATGGACATGAGATGAAATATATGCCAGGAACACTATGGGGATGTATTAGTCAACCAGAAGCATCAAAAGTAAGTAGAAATATGTATGAGGGAAATTATTATGTAGAAAGTGATTTATTAAATAGCTATTCATGGGATACGGCAATAGTATATATTCAAAAAATGGGGAATAGCAATTATGCTAATGCAAATTGTAATACGACAGGAAATAAATCTTTATTAAACACGGGAACAACTGGAGATGTAAAGTGTAACATCTACGATATGTCAGCTAACCTGTTTGAATGGACGACCGAATATTCTACTTTTGCTTCTGAGTCCTATGGTGTTTGTTCAGGCGTGGAAAGGGGAAGCAATTGTCTTAATGCTTATAGTACGAGCCGTCGTATTCATTCTATGCCCCTTACATATGGTGGAGACACCGGCTTTCGACCAATTATATATTGCATTTGAATGTTTTTACGTAATTTATAAGAGAATGTTAAATAACTTTGAGAGCTGTTAACAGAATATTTTGTTAACAACTCTTTACTTTATTAAATACTTAAAAAACACTACATTTTATATAGGCTTTGCAACAACTACCAGCCTTTTTTGCGTTACATTATTACAAGTCAGTAAAGTTATTATTTTATTTCCATTTGTATCTTGAGTTGTGCAAGAGATATCATTTGAATTTGTTTCATATTTGTTAAAGACGCTGTACTCAATCATTTGTCCTGTCAAATCATATATTTTTATTGTATCATTTATTTCTAATTCATGAAGCCTACTAAATAATTTATAATCAACGTAATTGTGTCCTGCAATACATAAATTTCCTACTTCATTTGGCATAGGACCGGCAAACCTACAAAGAGATATATCTAATAAATCCTTATTACTTTCAGATAGAATAGGATAATTTAGATTAATTTTATCAATTTTTATCATTCCAATGACAAAAGGTGTGTTATTAGAATCTATTTTATTTGTACCAATTAATTGTGCAGAATAATCAGTGTCATTAGAGTAGAGAGTGGATATTTGATAGATATTCAGTAAATCTTTGACTGTATTTTCGTTTAAATTTTGCTTGTATATACGTATGAATAGAAATATTAAAAGTATAATAGCGATAAAGGAAAAAATAAAAAATTGTATTTTATATATTTTATGAGTAGAAAATTTTTTCCCGTTTGAATGAGAATTTATTAAATGATTTTAGTTTTTAGGTGATTCTGGAATTAATATTTGGTTCATAAAAGTATCCTCTTTAATGTTATATTCAAAGTTTTATTATTTATTATTTACAATAATGAATAAAATTATCATGATTTAATAAATAAAAATAAGAAAATTTTCAAAATAGATAGCAAAATAGTATGTTTATATGATAGAATATGAAAAGAAAATTTTTAAGTAAGGAGAGTGTTAGAATTGCCAGAAGGTACTAAGTATAAAAGAGTATTACTTAAGTTAAGTGGAGAAGCTTTAGCTGGAGAAAATAAAACGGGAATAGATACAGATACAGTGGATAAAATATGTGAGCAAATAAAGAATTTAGTAAAACTCAAAGTAGAAGTCGCCGTTGTTGTGGGTGGAGGAAATTTCTGGAGAGGTGCTAAAGTAAAAATGGATAGAACAACTTCAGATTATATGGGAATGCTTGCTACAACAATGAATGGATTAGCTTTACAAAATGCTTTAGAGGAAAAAGGCGTTTATACTAGATTACAAACAGCTATTGAAATGAGAGAAATTGCAGAACCATATATTAAAAGAAGAGCAACGAGACATTTAGAAAAAGGAAGAGTTGTTATTTTTGGATGTGGGACGGGAAATCCATATTTTACAACAGATACTGCAGCAGCACTAAGAGCAGCAGAAATTGGAGCAGAGGTAATTTTAGTTGGAAAAACAATAGATGGAGTATATTCTGCAGATCCTAAAGTAGATGCTAATGCTATGAAGTATGATGAAATTACATATTTAGATATATTAAGCAAAGATCTTAAAGTAATGGACTCAACAGCAATATCTTTATGTAAAGATAACCACATTCAGTTAATTATATTTGAATTGGCAAAACCAGAAAATATTATTAAAGCAGTTAAAGGAGAAAAAGTAGGTACCTTGGTAAAATAAATAAAAGAATATATATTTTATTCTAAAAAAATGCCTTAAGAATAGGAGATATCCTTAACAAAGAATAGAAAAAATAGATAGGAGAGAAAAAAATGGATTATAGTAAAATAGAAGAAAGAATGTTAAAGACAATTAGTGTATTTGAGGAGAATTTATCAGAAATTAGAGCTGGAAGAGCAACCCCAGCAATTTTAAATAAAATTACAGTAGACTATTATGGAACTGTCAATAGTTTTTAAAAATGTCATAAAAAAATATTAAAATTATTTTTTAATTA
>OLSB01001647.1_pt1 | contig 20874 bp, 20 predicted proteins | sample 1672071 | NCBI WGS metagenome assembly OLSB01 (sample SAMEA3136642, study PRJEB25190) | human gut metagenome | biome: human gut; feature: human-associated habitat; material: faeces | place: Austria | collected 2013 | reverse complement strand
CTATATTATTTATCCGCGTTACGGTGCGGACATTTGCCTCCCTGTATGGGAATCAGGGCAATTTCTCCGCAAAATTTGCGCACGAAAAAAAGACCTCTCATCCGACAGGTACTGATAAATATACCATAGACAGGCTCAGAGGTCAAGTATTTTGCCAAAGGTTTTTTGCATATTTCAAACTGATTTTTCTGTGTAAGCAGTTCATACATAGTTAAGAAGGAGCCACTTCAGTGACTCCTTCTTAAAGGCCTTGGCTCAATTATGCTTCGGTAAAGCCGTCCTTACCCACTCCGCATACGGGGCAGGTCCAATCCTCGGGAACTTCCTCCCAAGGGGTGCCGGGAGCGACGCCGTTATCGGGATCACCGACAGCGGGATCGTACTCATAGCCGCAAATGCAAACATATTTCATAGCTGAATACCTCTTATATCTTACTTGAAGTAGCGTGCCAGCAGACCTTCGAATGCCTTGCCGTGACGTGCCTCGTCGCGGGCCATCTCGTGAACGGTGTCGTGGATAGCGTCGAGATTATACTTCTTTGCCAGCTTTGCCAGCTCGAACTTGCCGGCGGTAGCGCCGTTCTCAGCGTCAACGCGCATCTCAAGATTCTTCTTGGTGGAATCGGTGACTACCTCGCCGAGGAGCTCAGCAAACTTTGCCGCGTGCTCGGCCTCTTCAAGGGCTGCCTTCTCCCAGTACATTGCTATCTCGGGATAGCCTTCGCGGGCTGCAACGCGGCCCATTGCCAGATACATGCCGACCTCGGAGCACTCGCCCTCGAAGTTTGCGCGCAGACCGCAGATGATCTCTTCCTGAACCTCGGCGGGAACCTCAGCACCGAACACCTTGCCGACGCCTACGACGTGCTCTGCGGCCCAGGTCTTCTCTGCTGCCTGCATGGTGAACTTCTCACCGGGGACATTGCAGATGGGGCACTTCTCGGGGGGAGTGTCACCCTCATGAACATAACCACATACGGGACATACCCATTTTGCCATAATAGTTACCTCCTGAATAATAATTTCAATAATCAAATAATAACACTTCAAGCGCAAAACTCAAGTAAAAATTTCTTAAATTTTGACTTTACTCTATTGATTATAACCGATAGGAGGTATGTTGAATGTAGCATCTACTACACCATTTACATTCTTCTGATATTTTTTGAAATTTCGCTGAGCGCCTCGGCGGCCTCGGTGTCGCAGTCGGTGTTTCGGGCAAGATCCGCAAGCGACAGCATGCCCACCAGCCTTCCGTCATGGCACACGGGAAGCCGCCTTACCTGCGCGTCGGCCATAAGGCGGGCCGCTTCCCCGACATGGGCGTTGTCATTTACCGTCACGGCGCCCCTGGTCATTACGTCTCCTATCTTCGTCTCCGCCGGAGACAATCCCGTTGCAACGCAGCGCACGGTTATATCCCTGTCGGTTATCATGCCTCGCAGATTCCCCCTGTCGTCGCATACGGGCACGGCGCCTATGTTATACTGTTTCAGAAGCCTCGCGGCGGCGGTTACAGGCTCACTCTGCCCAACCGTTACGATATGATCGCTCATAATGTCAAATACTTTCATAATATCCCTCCTGTTACAATCATTGCCGCAGGAGCCGGTTTTTATTCCGCGGGACATGATAAAAACCGCTTCAGATGAAGCGGTTTTATCATGCTTACTTATGAAGCATTGAATATGCTTTTTCTCTTGCAAGAGCTCTGTGTAAGCTGAGCTCGGCGCGCTTAAGGTCAATATCCGCAGATTTTTCCTCGATACGCTTTCTTGCCCTGCTCTCGGAAGCCTTGGCTCTGGCAAGGTCGATATTTTCGGCCTTCTCTGCGCTGCGGGCAAGGAGGATCAGCTCATTGTCCGCCATGCTAAGAACGCCGCCGCTCAGCGCGGCAAAGTGTTCCTCGCCCTCAGCAACATACTTTACCACACCCTCCTTGAGAGCCGCGATCATCGGTGCGTGGCCGGCCATGATCCCCGCGTCGCCGTCGGCAACCGGCACAAGCGCGTAGCTTATCATCTCATCGCAGACGGCTCCGTCGGCCGTGGCGATCTGAAAATGAATCTTATCCGCCATGGTCACAGATCCTTACGCTTCGCGAGCACCTCATCGATGGTGCCGCACATGAGGAAGGCCTGCTCGGGCAGATCGTCGCATTCACCGCCGAGGATGGCCTGGAAGCCGCGGATGGTATCCTCCATCCTGACATACGCGCCCTTGACGCCGGTGAAGTTCTCGGCAACGTGGAAGGGCTGGGAGAGGAAGCGCTGTATCCTTCTTGCGCGGTTGACCGTCGCCTTGTCCTCAACGCTCAGCTCGTCCATGCCGAGGACTGCGATGATGTCCTGCAGCTCCTTGTACTTCTGTAGCACGGCCTGCACCGCGCGGGCGGTGTCATAATGCTCTTTGCCCAGAACGTTGGGGTCGAGGATTCGGGAGGTCGACTCCAGCGGATCCACAGCGGGATAAATACCGAGCTCAGAAATGCTTCTTGACAGAACGGTGGTCGCGTCAAGGTGGGCAAACGTCGTCGCCGGAGCGGGGTCTGTAAGGTCGTCGGCGGGGACGTAAATCGCCTGTACGGAGGTTACGGAGCCGTTTCTGGTTGATGTGATGCGCTCCTGAAGAGCACCCATTTCCGTTGCCAGCGTGGGCTGGTAGCCGACGGCGGAGGGCATACGTCCCAGAAGCGCCGAGACCTCGGAGCCGGCCTGAGTGAATCGGAAGATGTTGTCGATGAACAGCAGAACGTCCTGACCGGATTCATCGCGGAAGTTCTCTGCAATTGTAAGGCCGGACAGGGGCACGCGCAGACGCGCTCCGGGCGGCTCGTTCATCTGGCCGAAGACCAGCGCGGTCTTGTTTATAACGCCGGACTCGGTCATTTCGTGCCAGAGGTCGTTGCCCTCACGGCTGCGCTCGCCGACACCCGCGAACACGGAATAGCCGCCGTGCTCGTAGGCCACGTTACGGATAAGCTCCATGATAAGCACGGTCTTGCCGACACCCGCGCCGCCGAACAGGCCGATCTTGCCGCCCTTGGAGTAGGGAGCGAGCAGGTCTACGACCTTGATGCCGGTCTCCAGTATCTCCGTGGAGGGGGCGATATCCGTGAAGGCAGGCGCCTCACGGTGAATGGGCATATACTCCTGCGCGTTGACAGGCCCCTTCTCGTCGATAGGCTCGCCGACGACGTTGAACATACGCCCGAGAGTAGCCTCGCCGACGGGCATTTTCACGGGAGAGCCCGTATCGACGGCGGCGCAGCCGCGGGACATACCGTCGGTGGAGAACAGGGAGATGCAGCGGACGCTGTTCTCACCTATATGCTGCACAGCCTCCATGACAACCTTGCGGTCTTCAAGCTGTACCTCTATTGCATTATAGATATCCGGCATCTTGCCGGAAGGAAATTGAACGTCAACGACAGGGCCTATGACCCTTCTGACGATGCCGTTTTCCATTTAATTACCTCCTATGAAGGGGTTTTACGAGGGCTTGCCCTCAACTTACTTTTTCTTCTTTTTGAGCGCCGAGGCTCCGCCCACGATCTCGGATATCTCCGTCGTGATGGCGGCCTGACGGGCGCGGTTGAGCTTGATGTCAAGCTCGCTGATGAGACTCTTCGTGCTGTCGGCAGCGGCGGTCATAGCCGTCATTCTTGCGGAGTGTTCGCCGCATTTGGCGTCCAGCAGCACGCTCATCACCTTGTTGTTGAGATATAGCTGCATCACGCTCTCAAGAACGCTGTTTGCATCCGGAGCGAAGATAAACACTTTTCCCGTTCCCTTTTCCTCGGCAGTCGGCGCCGCCGGCAGAAACTGCACATGGCTCGGCTCCTGACGCAGGGCGCTTATATAACGCTGATACACAAGATGCACCTCGTCATACCCGCCGCTGAGAAAGAGCGATTTGAGATAATCCGCTATCTCCAGCGCTTCGTCGGCGCTCGGCGTATCGCTTACCTCGGCAAAAGTCTTTATGACGTTCAGCCTGCTGTTGGCGATAACGTCCTTGCCCCAGCGTCCGCACACCACGAGCCCATACTCCACGGGCGACGCGCTCACAAGCTCGTTGGCATAGTGCAGAATCGCGCTGTTATACGCTCCGCACAAGCCGCGGTTTCCAACGAAAAGGACATAGCAGACCTTTTTTACCTGCTTATGAGGCGTGATAAATCTGTTCTCAAGGCCTGTGGAGCTGCCGAGAAGAGTGTTCATGACCTCCTGGCTTTTTTCCGCGAAGGGGCGCATAGCCTGCATACTGCTCTGGGTCCTGCGAAGCTTGGATACAGCGACCATCTTCATGGCCTTGGTTATCTGCTGCGTGCTCTTTACGCTCTTTATGCGCGTCCTTATCGCCCGCATATTAGCCATCTGAGCCCCTCCTTTCCTCTGTCTTCATTATCAGAACGTTTTCTTGAAGCTCTCGATGCAGGCTCTGAGCTTTGACTGTTGCTCGACGCTGAGCTTCTTGCCGCTGAGTATCTCTCCCCTGAGTTCGGGATAGCTGCGGTTTACATAATCTACGAGCTCTGCTTCGAAGCGCGCGATATCGTCCAGCTCAAGGTCGTCGGTATAGCCCTCGGCGGCCGAGAAGATCTCAATGACCTGATCGGCGGCGTTCATGGGGGCGTACTGGCTCTGCTTAAGTATCTCGGTCATGCGGGCACCGCGATGCAGCGTGTCGCGCGTGGACTTGTCGAGGTCGGAGCCGAACTGCGCGAAGGACGCAAGCTCGCGGTACTGGGCAAGATCGACGCGCAGACGTCCCGCGACCTGCTTCATCGCGCCTATCTGAGCGGCGCCGCCCACTCGGGACACGCTCAGGCCCACGTTGATGGCCGGGCGCACGCCGGAGTGGAACAGGTCGCTTTCAAGGAAGATCTGACCGTCGGTGATGGAAATAACATTGGTGGGGATATACGCCGAGATATCGCCTGCCTGCGTCTCGATGATAGGCAGAGCGGTCATGCTGCCGCCGCCGGCTTCGTCGCTGAGGCGTGCGGCGCGCTCAAGAAGCCTGGAGTGCAGGTAGAACACGTCGCCGGGGTAGGCTTCGCGTCCGGGCGGTCTCTGGAGCAGCAGGGAAAGCTCGCGGTAAGCGGCGGCCTGCTTGCTGAGGTCGTCGTATATTATAAGGACGTCCTTGCCCTTGTACATGAAGTATTCGCCCATTGCTGCGCCCGCATAGGGTGCGATGTAGAGCATCGGCGCGGGTGAGGAGGCGTTTGCGGCCACGACGATGGTATAGTCCATTGCGCCGAAGCTGCGCAGCTTTTCAACGACACCCGCGATGGTGGACTCCTTCTGACCTATTGCGACATAGATGCAGATGACGTCCTGACCCTTCTGGTTTATTATAGCGTCCAGCGCGATGGCGGTCTTGCCGGTCTGTCGGTCACCGATGATTAGCTCGCGCTGGCCGCGGCCGATGGGCACGAGCGCGTCGATCGCCTTGAGGCCCGTCTGCATGGGAACGGACACCGGCTTTCTGGACAGCACGCTGGGTGCGGGGCTTTCAACAGGCCTGAAGCCTTCGTTCTTGATGGGGCCCTTGCCGTCTATGGGATTGCCCATCGCGTCGACAACGCGCCCTATCATACTCTCGCCAACCGGGACTTCGATTATACGGCCGGTGCGGCGGACACTGTCGCCCTCCTGAAGGTGTCCGAAGGGTCCGAGCAGGACGACGCCCACGTTATCCTTTTCAAGGTCCTGGACCATGCCCTTGAGTCCGCCCTTGAACTCGAGCATCTCACCCGCCATAACGTCGGCAAGGCCGGATACGCGGCATATACCGTCGCCGAGGGTGATCACCTCGCCGGTCTGGAATACGTCAATATCGCCGTTGACCTGCTCAAGTTGATTCTTGATGCCCTCGGCAATGGACCGCATCTCCTTATCGCTCTGACGGGTGTTGCTCTCAACGTCCAGGCTGAGCCTGTCAAGAGTATGCGACAGGGTACCGTCATAGACCGTATCGCCGACCTGCATACGCACGCCGCCGATGAGCTCGGGATCCACCTCATTATGGCAGGAGATGAAGGTCTCGCAGATTATCTGCGTGAGCTTATTCATTTCCTCCTCGCTCAGAGGTTCTGCGCTCTTTATTGAAATGTCAAGTTTCTTCAGTTCATTCATAGTCAAAATGTCACTCGGCATTGCCGATACCAGTTGTTTTATTTGTTCGATAAATCTCTCGTTCAGCGCCTGCTTGGAGTTTTCAAAATCGCCCTTGCGGAGCACCTGTCCCGTTATCTCGGCGATTCGGCGCACAGCTTCGGCTGAAACGCGGCCTCGCATTTCCTCCATGAGCTGCTCTTCGCTTTTCTCGGCGTTTGATATCAGCGTTTTTGCTTCTTCCTCGCCGGAGGCTTTTATGGCCGCGCTGTTTATCTCGGCCTGCTCGGCCGCGCCGCGCATGAGCTCGGCTTTGCGTTCTTCATTGAGGGCTCTCGCCTTCTCAATGTCGTCGCCGAGCGCTCTCGCCTGAGCCTGCGCCTTTTCCGAGTCGGCGATCTCCTTGCTTATTCCGCGTCTGCGGCTGCCGAACATCTTGTCAAAAAGGTTCAGCTTCCTGCAGATAAAGTACAGTGCGCCGAACAGTATGATAAAGTTAACTATTTTCCATACGAGTTCCACCTGAGAACTATCCCTCCCTTCCTGTAAGTCCTGTTAGTCTCGGGGAATTATTCCTTTGTCTCTCTGATGCAGTCCTCTATGAGAGCCGCCTCGTCGGAGACCTCGCCGCCCAGCAGTCTGCCGGACAGCAGGGCTACCAGCTCCGGCATATTTCCGTCAAGCTCTTTGACGGCGTCTGCCTCCTCGGCCTTCACACGCTCGCGAACATTTTTGTGCAGTTTCTCTGCCTCCGCGTGAGCGGCATCCAGAGCCTCGTTCTTGGCTTTTTCGGCCTTGCTGCGGGCCTCGCTTATAACGCTGCGGGCCTCGCTGCCCTTCTCCGCAAGCTCCTGAGCAAGCTGCGCCTCGTTCTCCTCAAGGGCCGCGCGGGCTTTTTTGCCCTCCTCAAGGCCGGCGTCAATCCGGGCCTTGCGCTCGTCCATCAAGGTGATCACAGGCTTAAACAGGAATTTATTCAACAGGAACATAAACAGGAAGAAGCTGATGATAGTCCATATGAACTCAGGTACGCTGATCTGAAGTCCGACTATGTCTAAAACCAATCAGTTCTCCTCCTCTCGGAAGCCGTTTCCGGCTTTTATATCTTCGCGATAAGCATGAATGCGATGACCAGGCCGTAGATCGCCAGCGCTTCCATAAAGCCCATGGCAAGGATCATAACGGACTGAAGCTGACCCTTCATCTCGGGCTGTCTCGCCATGCCTTCAAGCGCCTTTGCCGCGGCAAGACCCTGGCCGATGCCGACGCCGATGGTGCTCAGGCCGATGGCCAGCGCAACGCCTATTGCGATAAGACCCTGTGCTACTGTCATTTTTGTTTTCCTCCTAAAAGTATGTATTTTCCTTTTTTATTCTTCGTCCTCCGTCGCCTCATGTATGAATACGGCAAGGAGCATAGTGAACACCATTGCCTGGATGAAGCAAAACAGAAGGCTGAGTATATGCATTACGATGGGAAGTCCCACGGGGAACAGCTCGAAAAGCGTTTCCGCCGCCAGCTCCTCACCGTAGATATTGCCGTAAAGTCGCAGTGCCATGGACAGCGGACGAATGAACTGCTCAAGAATCAAGATCGGGAACAGAAAAACCACAGGCTTGAAAAAAGTAAGCAAATACTTGCCCAGCCCGTGCTTTTTGATGCCCGACGACTGTATCACCACAAATGATATTACCGACAGCGCTGCCGTGACCGTCAGCACCGAGGTCGGCACCGTGAACAGCTCGCCCGCACCGGGGATAAGTCCGCAGTAGTTGCATACGATTATAAGTATGAAGAACGTCGCCAGCAGCGGGAAATACTGCCGTGTCTTTTTCTCTCCGAGCACCCCGCCGAAGAAGTTCATCAGCGAGGAAACCGCCATCTCGGCTATGTTCTGCAGCGGCCCGGGGACGGTCTTCATATTCCGGGTCGCCAGTATGCTGACCAGCAGAATGACCGCCATTATGACCCACATTGAATAAATCGTCGAAGTCGGCTTCAAAAAGTTTTCAAAAAATTCCGCCAATGCTATTCACCTCCGTTCGCGGCATCGTCACGCTGCGACTGAATTTTCTTTGTCATTTGCTTCAGGAAAAGCATCCCGCCCACCGAGAGCCCCAGTGCGACGGCAAGAAGCGTCACCGCCAGTGGCAGGCTCAGGGCTTTGCACATGAAGTAGGCCGCCGCAAGGGCTATTACGTCAAGCAGCAGTCTGAGCATATTTACGCCCATTATACCCGCGAAGCTGTCAGTTCCCAGGTTTGCCCTGCTTATACGCATATTGATATATGCCACGGCAAGTCCGAACACGGCGCCCCCGGCGGCAGCGAGCACATATATATACCATTCCATCTGTATTCCTCATTAAACATTATGCATTGAGCAAAATTCACAACATTAATATTTAACAACAAATTAACGCCGATTGCAAGGTTTATTCAAGATTTTATGCAAATTTACCTAATTAATAGACACGATATGGCAATTTCCCCGCATTTTTGGAATTTTGTGATTTTTGCGCAAAAAAACAGCTCCGCGGACGGAGCTGTTTTTTCATCATGATTATCGTTCGATCATCAATCGAATTTCTGCTGGGCTTCGTAGTCGGTATACTGGCGGTCGAACTTTTTTTCCTCGGGCAGGAGGTCGAGTCCGATGGTGCCGCCGGGGTTCATGTTGTATTTGGGGTCAAAGTAGTTCTTGAGCACCTTGAACACGCCGTATTCCTTATCCCCGATATAGCCCTCGAGCCACGGCGCGAACATTTTGCCTATGCCGTGATGATGGCTGATGGAGGCACCGGAGCGTTGTATCGCGTCGAGAATGGTCGTGTGATACGCCTTGAACGCCTTCTCATCCTGCATTTTCGTGAGGAATATGAAATAGAGGTTCGCGCCCTGCGGATAGCAGTGGCTCATGTGGGTCGTTACAACGGTGTTGGGCAGGGCGTGGCAGACCTTGCGGACATCAAGATGCACCTGCTCCATGTTCGACCAGTTGACGGTGCACTCAAGGGTGTCGGTCGTGATGCCGAAGTCCATGAGTGTATCGCGCAGATACGGGTCGTTGAAGCGGCCCTTTTCCCAGCTCTTTGTGACATAGCCGGTGAGGGGCAGGCCGCCGTGCTGTCTTGCGATCCTGGAGATATTTTTCGCAACGTTCTTTGAGTAGCCCTTTTCGCCGTCGGTGAAGCCGAGGAACAGGCAGCGCTCCATGTCCTTATAGCCGAGCTTGTCGAGCAGGGGGTACAGCGGCGTATCGTCGACGTTGTACAGCCGCAGCATCATGCTGGTCTCCTCCTGATCGGACAGGCGGAAAACGGAGGAATAGCCGCACTCATGCTGCATCATCTCGCGGGCAGCCTTCATGGCGTCGTCCCAGGTCTTGAATATGTACGAAAAGCGCTTGCGGTTTTCCGGCATCCAGCGGAAGATCTTCAGCGTTACCTCGGTGAGGACGCCGAAGGTGCCCTCGGAGCCCATCATGATCTGGTTGAGGTCGGGGCCGCAGGCCTCTCTGGGATAGTGGCTGGTCTGTATCGTTCCGATGGGGGTGGCGTATTTCTGGCTGAGCACGATGTCGGAGATGCAGCCGTAATAGGTGCTGTTCTGACCGGCGCCGCGGGTGACCGTCCAGCCGCCGACGGAGGAATACTCAAAGCTCTGGGGGAAATGGCCGCAGGTGTACTGCCGCTTTGCGCCGAACAGCTCGGGCGCATTCTGCAGCGTCTTTTCAAGGTCGGGGCCGGACATACCGGCCTGAACGGTGATAGTCTGATCGATCTCGTTGAAGGACAGCACCTTGTTGAATCTCTTGCGCATATCAAGCGAGATACCGCCCTTAACAGGCTCAACGCCGCGGGTGACCGAGCTGCCGCCGCCGTAGACATACAGGGGGATGTCATGCTCGGTGGAATATGCAACGATCTTCTCGACCTGCTCGGTGTTGTCCGGATACAGCACAACATCGGGCACGGAGTCGATGACCTTATGGCGCAGACGCAGGATGTCATACGCGGTGAAGCCGTAGGCGACGGAAAGGCGGTCGTAGTCGGAAACGGAGAAGCCCTCCTCCCCTACTATTGCCTTGAGCGCGTCAAGATGCTCCTGCGCAAGCTTCACGGGATGGTCGGACAGGTCGACGGGGTCAAAGCCGATATCGTCGGAGTATTCCTTGAAGTCGTCGTCGGTGAGCTTGAATACATCCTTCATCATCTTGTACAGCGACTCTTTGGGGAACTTGAAGAACTCCGGATCCCCCCAGCGGAAGATGGAGCGGTAGCTGCCCTTGGGAGCGGGGGTGGATACCCATTTGGGTTCAAATCCTTTGTAAGGCTTATGGCTCATTATAGCATATTCCTTTCTTTGAGATTGTTCATTGTGGCGTACAGGGGTCTTACGTTCTTATAGATCTTGCGGTAGACCTTGTTGTACATATTCATATATATTTCATGGTTCTTGGGGTCGGGCGTGAACACGTCCTTTTCGTGAACCATGCTCTTTATGGCTTCATCATAGCTTTTAAACTCGCCCTTTGCGACAAAGGCGACCATGGCAGCGCCTATCGAGCAGGCCTCATGGGTGTGTATGCGCTTTACCGGCAGACCGAAGGTATCGGCAAGTATGCTGCAGGCAAGGTCGCTTTTTGATCCGCCGCCGCCCACGAATATCTCCTTTATGTTCATGCCGCCGCGCTTTTCCATGCTCTTCATGGACATATACAGCTCAAGGCAGATGCCCTCGATTATGGCGCGGTAAATATGATATCGTGTGTGGTAATCGGAAAAGCCGATGATGGCGCCGTAGGAATCGGGCTTGAGAACGTCCGGCGTCCAGTAGGGCTGGAGCATAAGCCCCTGACAGCCGGCGGGGACCTCTGAGGCCTTTCTGTTGAGTATCTCCTCGGGAGAGACGCCCAGACGCTCCGCCTCCTCCCTGTCCTTATCGCCGAACTCCTTGATAAACCAGCTCAGCATCCAGAAGCCGCGGAACACCTGTATCTCAGGGTTCCACGCCTTGTTTATAACAGATGGGTACGCAGGCAGGAATGTCTGAGGTTCAAAATACTTTTCGGAATACATCTCTATGGTAGAGCTCGTTCCGAAGGATATCGAAGCCTTATCGGGGCTCGCGACGGAAAGTCCCAGCGTCTCGCAGGCTTTGTCCGCGCCCGTCGAGATAAGCGGCAGGCCTTCGGGAGCGCCGGAGAGCTCGGCCGCCTCCTTTGTTATGTATCCGAGCACCTCGCCGGAGGGTATGAGCTCATACAGTTTTTCCTGCGGCACGTCATACAGGCAGCGGGTAAGGTCGTTTTCCTTCATCCAGCGCTTTTTCTTATAGTCCATGGGGATATGGGCTATGGTGTTCGCCGGCGTGTCGGCAAGGCGTCCGGTCATGCGGTAGTTCAGATAAGCCGGCAGGCAGACGATCTTTTTGGTCTTTTCCCATATCTCCGGCTGCTTCTGGCGCACCCAGTTGACCTTTGAAGTCCTGTAAGCGATCTTTGTGCCCTTGCCCATGCCGATGAGCTCAAAAGCAGCCTCCTTCCACAGCGGGAAGGGATCGTCGTACAGGCACTTGCGTGCGTCGAGCCAGTGGATGATATCGCGTGTGGGCTTATAATTTTCGTCAAGGAACACGAGCGTATCCCTTATGACGGTGATAGCGCAGGCGATAATGTCCCCCGCCTTGTCGGCGTTTCGCGCCATAAGCGCCCTGCTGGCTGTGCACATATGCTCAAAGTAGAAGTCGGTCTTCTGCTCCGCCCAGCCCGGGCGCCGTCTGAAATACGGCTCCGCGTACTTTACCTGCTCCTTGTCAACGATGTTTCCCTCCTTATCCACAAGGATCGCCCTCGTGCTTTGGGTACCCACATCGTAGGTGAGGATCAAAGGCTTGCTCATTACTTATCCCTCCGTTAATGCATATATATTCTGTTTTAACAAATCGCTTGTTGATATGACGTCAACACCCAGACCCAGCACATTTTCGATAACAACATCGCCGCGGCCTATGCGCTCGGTGAGCGTTACGGAGTTTATCTCGCCCATCACGTCAAATATCATTTCCTTGGGAATATCCGCCGATACTCTCACCGGGAGTACGGGAGCGTCCGCGAACACGGTCTTCACCACCGAGCAGATGGTGCGCTTGGGCGCCGTCATTTCACTCAGTGCAAACTCCCGCCCTCTCGGGCAGCTGTTCCCCGTCACGGTAAAGCCGCCGTTTTCCTCCTCAACATGGAGCAGACAGCCTCTCGGGCAGCTTATGCAGCTAAATTCTTTCATTCCGCCACCTCAATTTCAAAACGCACGTCGGAAGTGTCTTTTATCCCGAATTTCGTCATGTCCAGCACAAGCTGCTGCATCTCCGGCGGGCGCAGGAAGGGATAGCCGCGCTTCCAGACCTCCGCGCCGTCTACCTTCAGGCGCAGGACGCTTTTGCCCAGCACCGAGCTTGAGCGGAAATAGAAGCTGAGCCTTGAATTATCCGCGTTAAGGTCGAGCCGCTGCGGCACAAGATACATGAATTCATTACCTATATGTATATCCACGCTCCGCCGCTCGCGGACTGCGTACAGCGCCGCGTTTTTGCCGGCCTCCTCGCCCGAGGCGGAGACATAATCTACAAGGTCGTTCACATGAAGGGCGTTGCCGCAGGAGAATATGCCCGGTACGCTCGTCATTAGCTGACCGTCGCAGACGGGGCCCTTTGTATGACTATCCAGCTCAACGCCCATGCTCTCGGCAAGCTCGTTTTCGGGGATAAGGCCGACGGACACGATGAGCGCGTCGCACTCTATCCTCTCCGCCGTTTCGGGTATGGGCTTAAGGCTTTCATCCACCGCGCACACCTCAACAGCCTCAAGGCGGTCTTTTCCGAACACGCGGGTAACGGTGTGGCTCAGATGCAGAGGGATGTCATAGTCCGTCAGGCACTGGTGTATATTGCGGGTAAGTCCCGAGGGCGTCGGATTTATCTCATAAACGCCGAGCACCTCGGCTCCCTCAAGGGTCAGGCGGCGGGCCATGATAAGGCCGATATCGCCGCTGCCGAGGATAACGCATTTTTTTGTAGGCATAACGCCGAGACGGTTCGTAAAGTGCTGCGCGGTGCCGGCGGTGAACACTCCGGCGGGACGGGTGCCGTGGATAAACACCTGCTTTGCGCTGCGCTCGCGGCATCCCGTTGCAAGTACGAGGCTTTTCGCGGCGAGGGTCTTTAAGCCATCGCGGTTTACCACAGTCACGGCAAAACCCTCATCCGACTTCTCCGCGCGGGTCACGAAGGTGCGGCACATCACATCGATTCCGAGCTCGGCGGCTCTGTCGATAAAGCGCTCGACATATTCAGGTCCTGCCAGCCGCTCGCCGAAGCGCTGGAGACCGAAGCCGTCGTGGATGCACTGCTTGAGCATTCCGCCCGTGCGCTCCTCGCGCTCTATTATCAGCACCTGCGCGCCGTTTTCCTTCGCGGATATCGCCGCGGCAAGTCCCGCCGGGCCGCCGCCGATCACGATCACGTCATATCCTTGCATCTGAGCGGCCTCCCTTCCTGCTCTCGAACACGATGGCGGACTCAGCCGAGGATTTTCTTACCTCCGTCAGCGGTACGCCGAGGTATTCCGCAATTATCTTAGTCACCAGCGGAGAGCAGAAACCGCCCTGGCATCTGCCCATTCCGGGTCTTACGCGCTTTTTCACGCCGTCGAGCGTGGGGACGCATACGGGGCTGTTGAGCGCATCCAGTATCTCGCCGCGGCTTACCTCCTCGCAGCGGCACACGATAACGCCGTAATCGGGGTTTTCCCTGATAAGCTCCGCCCTGGCCTCGTCGCTCATGGCGGCAAGGTGAGGCGGCGCGTGACGCACGGGGTCAAAGCCCTCGTTTTTATCCGCGCCGAGGTTCTCGGCTACAGCCTTGGCCACGTCCTCCGCGACCGCGGGAGCGGTGGTAAGCCCCGGAGACTGGATGCCCGCGACATGAAAGATATTTTTCGTTTTGCGGCCGGGTTCTATTATGAAATCCTCTTCATATGTAGGGGCGCGTACGCCGGTGAAATAGGTTATGATATCCTTTTCCGAGAGCGTGGGCATGGTGTGCTTCTGCTTTGCAAAGACCCGCTCTATGCTCTCGCGGCTCGTTGCGGTATTCTCCCGCTCCCATGTCTCGACGGCGTCGGGTCCGACCAGCAGATTGTCGTGAGCCGTGTGCAGGATGCCGCCGCCCTTGGTGTGGGTATGTCCGGGGCTTTTTGCTCCCACCACCGATGCGATGGAGGCAAAGCGTGCGCCGGTCTTTTTGTCAAGTATTGAATTCGTTCCGCGGCGGGGGTGGATGGTGAAGAACCTGTCGCCCGCCATCTCTGCGACCTTGTCGGCATACACGCCGGCGCAGTTTATGACCATGCGCGGATGCAGCGTGCCGCGGTTGGTGTGAACGGCCTTTATCCTGCCGCCGTCAAGCTCCATTCCGGTCACGGCTGTGTTCAGTGATACCCTCGCGCCGTTATGCACCGCGTTTTCGGCATAGGCGATGACGAGATTATACGGGCTCACGCTTCCCGAGGAGGGGCTTGAAAGCGCAAACGCGACCTTGGGAGATATGCCCGGCTCCTTTTCGCGGATCTTGCCGCCCAGTTCGATGCGCGTATCCTCAATACCGTCAATATATCTGCGTTTCATGGCATAAAGCCACACGAAGGGCAGCCACGATCTGTGCGTAAAGCAGGCATACTGTCCCGTACGTCTGAACGGTACATCAAGCTCGCGGCATATGCCCTCGTACATATGATTCGCCCTGCGGATGTACTTGTGCTTGAGCGAGCCCCTGGACAGATCGACGCCGGGATGCACTTCGCCGTCGTTCCTGCCCGAAGCACCCAGCGCGAGATCCGCTTCCTTCTCAAGCAGCAGGATATCGAGCTTGTAGCGCGAAAGCTCCCTCGCAACGGAGCAGCCGGATATACCGCCACCGATGACAAGAACATCGGGGCTTTCGCCCTCGAGAGCTTCGTCTCTTATGCCGGGCATATGCATCGGCTCGGGCTCAGCTCCGGTGAAAACAATGTCGTTCACCACATGGCAGCGGGAGTTTTTAGTCGCCGCCGTCATGCCCGCTTCCACCACGTCGTCCCAGCTGTCGAGGCTTCCGCTGAGGTAAATGCAGCCATCTCGCTTTTCGGCCATGACCCTGCCGCCGAATTTTTTGTGCAGCTTTCTGTTTATGCTTTCTGTTCTCATAGCTACGATCACCATACACGTTGTTTAATCTATACAAATTATACAGCCAAACGCACGGTTAGTCAATCTCAGACAATTTTTTAATTATTAGCCATTTTAACGTTTTTGTCTAAAGTTGTGCGTTTTGATGCTTTTTGTTTGCTTTTCGTATGTTGGCACGATCTACTCTTCACCACCGAAGGGGGTCAGACAATGATAGAATTTATTAATGAAAACACCGAGGCAGAATACGAAAGCTTCATAGCAGCGCACCCGAAGGGGCATTTCGCCCAGTCCCACCTGTGGGGCAGGCAGAAAAGCGCATGGGAGTTCAGGGCCGCAGTCGTGCGGGGCATGGACGGAAAAATAAAGGGCTCCATGGCATTTCTGATACGCAGAGCTCCGCTGTTCGGGTGCAGTATGATGTACTCCTGCCGCGGCCCCGTATGCGATACCGGCGATGAGGAGACCTTTTCAAGGCTAATAACGGCGGCAAAGATACTTGCAAAGCGCTGCAAGGCCTACGTTATAAAAATCGACCCCGACATTCCCGTCGGGAACACCGCCTTTACCGCCATGCTCGAGCGGCACGGCTTTGAATGCGTCAGCCACGGGAAGAATTTTGAAAGCGCGCAGCCTAAGTTCGTTTTCCGCATGGATCTCAAGGACAGGGAGGCCTCGGAGATATTCCTCTCCTTTTCACAAAAGACGCGTTATAACCTGCGCAAGGCCCAGCGCAGCGGGGTTAAGATCCGGCTTGGCGGCAAGGAGGACGTGGATGATTTCGAGCGTCTGATGCTCATAACCGGCAGACGTGACGGCTTCACCGTGCGAGGAGCCGAATACTTCAGAAGCCTGCTCGATATTTTCGGGGAAAGCGCAAGACTGTACATGGCATATTACGAGGGCGTTCCCGTAGCCGGAGCCGTCGCCGTCGCCTTCGGCGACAAGGTGTGGTATCTGTACGGCGCAAGCGCAAACGAACACCGCGATAAGATGCCGAACTACCTGCTGCAGTGGAGCATGATCTGCTGGGCGCTTGAACGCGGAAGCCGCATATACGATTTTCGCGGGGTATCGGGCGATCTGAGCGAGGATAACCCGCTTTACGGCCTGTATCGCTTCAAAAAGGGCTTCGGAGGCGAGTTCACGGAATTCATCGGGGAATACGACCTTGTCCTTGACAGACGCATGAACTTCTGCGTCGGCTCGTCAATACGGCTTTACCGCTGGCTAAGGGGGCTTCTGAGATGAAAAAATGCATTGTGGACACCGCCGTTATCCGCAGAAACGCTGAAATACTGAAGTCGCTTGCAGGCGGCAGCGAGATATGGGCGGTGGTCAAGGGCGACGGCTACGGACTGGGGCTCGAGGCCATGGCGGGGCTTCTTTACGACTGCGGCATAAGGCGTTTTGCGGTCTCGGAGCCTTCCGAGGCCGAGCGGCTGAGGGCGCTGCGCGTCGGAGATATTAAAATTCTATTCCTCCAGCCGGTCTCTGATGTCCGGGAGACCGAAAAGCTGCTGAAGCTTGGCGTGATATTCACCGTCGGCACGAAGGAGGACGCCGGCAGGCTTATAAGCGCGGCGGAAAGGCTCGGGCTAAAAGCCGAGGCGCATATAAAGCTCGACACCGGCATGGGCCGCTGCGGCTTCCTCCCCTCTCAGCTGAGCGAACTTCTGCCGCTTTACACCGCCTCGGAGGCGCTGCGCATAAGCGGGCTGTACACCCACTTCAGTAAGCCGCAGAGCTGCCGAGCCACAAAAGCGCAGTTTAAAAGCTTCATGCGCACCGCCGAAAGGATAAAGCGTGCAGGCTTTGACCCCGGGCTTCTGCACTGCGCAGGCTCCGAGGCCTTTCTCAGATATCCGGAGATGCGCTGCGGGGCGGTGCGCCTGGGCTCGGCCTTTCTCGGGCGCGTGTCCGTCGGCGGGTGCAGGCTGAAAAACGCAGTGCGCTGCCTCGGCAGCATATCCGAGCTGCGCATCCTGCCCAGGGGGCACGGAGTTGGCTACGGTTCGGCGTGGAGGGCGCCGCGGGACACCAGGGTGGCGCTGTGCAGCATCGGCTATTATAACGGCTTCGGGCTTGAGCGAAGCTGCGGAGCCATACAGCTTCCGCTCATGCTGCGCCGTATGCTAAGCGCCCTTTTTTCACTTGGAAAGCATAAGGCGCTGTATGTGGAGGTTCGCGGACAGCGCTGCCCCGTTCTCGGCAGAGTGGGGATGATGAGCTGCGTTATAGACGTTTCCGGCTGCGGCTGTGCCGAAGGCGACGAAGCGTCAGCGGATATAAATCCCCTTATGCTCAGAGGGTTCGACATTGTTTTTAAATAAGAGTTACAGTTTTGTTGTTGAAAATCTCGTCCGTGCATTGTATATTTATAACCAATGTGAAAAGCGAGGTGCATTTTTTGGATATACTGTATCTTATAAACTTTGCGGGTAAGGCGGGAACGGAGAAATACGTTTCAAACCTCGTGCATATTCTCTCCGCCCGGGGCGAGAACTGCCATCTGGCCTACAACATCCCGGGTCAGCTTTCCGAAACTCTCGAAAGCGAGGGTTTCCCCTGCCTCCGGCTCGATATGAGCGGCAGGAATGCGCTCGGCGCCGCAAGAAGGCTCGCGGCATATTGTCGGGAACACCGCATCGAAGTCATTCACGCCCAATACCCGAGAGAAAATATCATTGCTCTCCTGTCAAAGCTCTTCTATCGCAGGGTCAAGGTCGTGTATACAAGCCACCTCACCATTCATCAGAACGCAAAGTGGAAGTTGCTCAATCGCATATTCACCCCATTTAACCACCGAATTATCGCTGTGTGCCGCCAAGGTGCGGATATCCTGGCTTCAAACGGCGTTAAAAAGGACAGGATACGGGTCATATACAACGGCGTCAGCCCCTCCGGCAAGCGCGTGTACGACCGCAGCTTTGCCCGCAGCTTCGGTATCCCGGACAATACTTTCGTGATGTCCATTATGGCCCGCTACGCTCCGGAAAAGGGACTTCCGTTCCTTCTGGCTTCCCTGGCAAAGCTCCGGCGAAAAACGGACAGGCCCTTCGTCTGCTTCATAGCCGGCGACGGGGAGGAGTTCGACGACTTCGCCGTCATGTGCCAGAACAGCGGCATGAACGACCGCGTGATACAGCTCGGCTTCAGGACTGACTCCGCCGAGATGCTCAAGTCCTCGGATCTGTACCTGAACTCAAGCTCGAAAAACGAGGCCATGAGCTTTGCCATACTTGAGGCGATGAACGCCGGCGTACCCCTTGTGGTGACGGACGTGGGCGGAAACCGCGACCTTGCCGAAACACACACGGTCTGCGGCAAGGTGATCCCCTTCGGCGACAGCAACGGTTTTTCCGACGCCATACTTGAGCTGATGGAAAACAAAACTTTGCTGAAGGAATATTCCGACAGCGCCCTTAGGAAGGTCCGGGAAGAGTTTGATCTGGAAAAGCTCGCTCTGGACGTATTTAATGCTTATAATTGAGGTGTGAAACAATGATCGACAAAAACGGAAAGCTTTTCGGAAAAATCAACATAATAGATTTGCTCATTATCCTTATTGTGATAGCTGCGCTGATCCTCGTTGCCACGAAGATGTTCACCCCCGCCGAGAAGGGCGAGGAAGCGGACACCGCGAAGGTGATCATCACTTACTCGGCCACAGACGCACCTACAGGCGCAGGCGAGTCCGTAAGCGTCGGCGACCCCGTATACGAGGATACCACCAACGTTCGGCTCGGCACCGTGACCTCCGTCGACGTCGAGGAGGCGTACGAGTATGCAGCCGGCCCCGACGGCCAGCCCGTTAAGCTCCCCCTTGTCGGTATGGAATTTGTCACCATTACCACCGAGGTCGAGGCAAGCGTCACCGACGACGGCGTGTATGTAGGCGGCAGGCTCTATTCCGTGGGCGCTACCCGAACAATCCATTTCGGAAAATCCATTATCTACATCAAGATTACAGATATTTCCCCCGCCGCCTGAGTCATGCTCTTCATTCTTAACGAAAGGGGGAGATGCTGTTGTTCCTGCAAAACAGCGTAATTCTCAGCTCCGTATACCGCTGCTGGCTTGACAGCCGCTTTTTCGCCTTGCTCAGCCTTATATGGACGCCCTTTAAAAACGCATATAACGATCTGCTGCTCGTAAAGCTGCTGAGGAAGCCGGACTCAGTCCAGCGGGTATACTCAAATTCCCTTTTTGCGCGGCTTCTTCGCTTTATCTGCGACGTGATAACAATGCTCGTCGCCGCGGTAGTGAATCCCTTTAAAAACGCGGCGGAAACAAGCCTCATATTAAGGCTGTGCCGGGGCTCCAGGCTTCTGAATTTCGAATTTCTGCTCGGAGCTTTCATATGCGGTATGTTCATCACACCGCATGAGCTCTGGAATAACAGCTACGCGGTGCTTGCGGCATTCGGATTTTTGTTTCTGTACTTTATCATGGCGGGCTGCGGAAAGCGCCGGATTATGTATCCGGATGAGCTGGGGCTGCCCTTCATGCTGTTCGCGATTGTGCTCGTGCTGAGCCTTTTGTTCAGCCACGCTCTTTCCGACAGTTTAAGGATCCTTGTGTTCTACATGGCGTCCTTTGCTTTCATGTATGTGATCGCGGCGGATATAAGCAATATAAAGCGGCTCGAAAAGCTCATGGACTTCATATACATCGCTCTTATACTTACCTCGCTGTATGCTGTCGCGCAGAGGGTCTTCGGTCTTGTCTATGTCAGCGCCTCCTTTACTGACCTTCGGGCAAATGTCGGTGTTCCGGCCAGAGTGACCTCGACGCTGGATAATCCAAACAACTTCTCGGAGTTCATCGTGCTGTTCCTGCCCTTGTGCGCCGCCTTCGCGGGTACGAGGAAAAGCGTCCTCCGCTCGACCGTGCTGTGCATGGGCCTTGCCTTACCCGCGCTGGCTCTCGTCATGACCTACTCCCGCTCCGGCTGGATATCCATCATGCTGGCAGTATTTGTGTACGTCTGGCTCAGAAACAAGAAGCTCATCCCGGCGCTTGTCATTCTTTCGCTGATGGCCGTTCCGTTCCTGCCGGACAGCATCATGACAAGGATCATGAGCCTTGTCTCAAGCTTCTCAAACAATGGCCATGTCGACACCTCCGCCGCACACAGGCTCGCGCTGTGGCAGGGCGTATCATACATGATCCGCGACTACGGAGTTACCGGCATCGGGCTCGGCCCCGCTTCATTTAACAGCTTGTATCCCGATTATGCACAATTGGGCGCAGTTGACGGAGCATACCATACGCAGACGCTCTATCTTGAACTGATTTTAGAGGTGGGTATCCTCGGCCTCGTGTCCTTCATCTGGATGGCGCTGAGAAACATCAAAAATATCGTGGTCGCCCGCAGAGGTGCGGGGCCTGTGCTCAAGCCCGTGCTTATTGCCTGTGCCGCGGCACTCATCGGCATAGCCTTCTCCTGCTGCGTTGAGTATATCTGGTTTTATCCGGGATATCTCCGCGACGGTCACCAAGCCTGTGGACGGCGCTTCTCCC
>OLSB01001644.1_pt1 | contig 20925 bp, 20 predicted proteins | sample 1672071 | NCBI WGS metagenome assembly OLSB01 (sample SAMEA3136642, study PRJEB25190) | human gut metagenome | biome: human gut; feature: human-associated habitat; material: faeces | place: Austria | collected 2013 | reverse complement strand
CGCTCCCGACCAGGGAATGGACAGCTCCAGCGGCTGCATCCCGGCGTTCATGGCCCTGCGGATATAGTCGGCATACTCCGGCGCCGAACAGAGCTGATAGCTGGCGTCCAGACGAACCAGACGGATGCCCCGCCGCTCATAGCTGTAATAGTCCATCAGCCGCTGGGCCACCGCGTCCGCCGCGGCCCGGTCGATCCCCAGCGTCAGGCATAGGCGCTCCACGCCCACCGGCTCACCGGCGGCGAAGAGGATGCCCTCCATGGCGGATTCGATTTCCTTCAATTCCATTGCAGTACCACCCCTATCAGTAGGCATCGGTGGAGAGCTCCAGGGCGTCGTCTCCCTCCCCGGTGCAGGTGACGGTGCAGTCGGCGTCGGTACCCGCCAGCCGGATGCGCTTGGCCTTGCAGAGCTCCAGCACGGCAATGAAGGTGGCCACCACCTCCGACCGGCTGCGGTTGCCCCGAAACAGGGCCCGGAACCGGGTGACGCCAAAGTGCACCAGCCGCTGGATCAGCTCCGCCGCCTTGTCGGAGACGGGATAGGGCTCCCGGCCAACAATGCCCTCAAAGGCGCTCATAGGCGGCGGCAGCTTGTTGTCCGCGCGCTCCAGCACCGCCGCCATGGCCCGCCGCAGGTCCTCCCGGCTGTGGACATAGCGGTAGGTCCGGCTGACCGGCAGGTGCTCCGGTACCTTGGTGATGTAATCCCGACCGACGGCGTAGCGATCGGACAGCTCCCGCGTTACTACCTTGACCTTCAGATAGTTCTCATGGCGCTGGTGCGCCTCCAGAGAAGCGATGAGCTGCTCCATCTCGCTGAGGGCCTCCTCGTCGTGGATGGACAGCAGCATCCGGGACTTGATAAAGACCAGCTGGGCAGCCATGGACACAAAGTCGCTGGCCACCTCCAGATCCAGGCGCTTGCGCTGGTTCATCCAGGCCATGTACTGGTCCAGAATGACCGCGATCTGGATGTCCTTGATCTCCATCCTGTTTTTGGAGAGCAGGTGGAGGATCAGGTCCAGGGGGCCGGTAAAATCCCCCAGTTCCTCTTCCGCACGGGCCTTAACCACGCCCTCCAGATGATAGATGGGAGCCTCCACGCCGCCACCCCCTTTCCAATTCAGACAAACAGCCGGAACACCCACTCCGAGCCGTGGAGGAGCAGCTCCAGAATCCGGCGGCGCACCGCGTACAGGGGACCGTCCAGCACCCCCGTCCAAAGTACCGCCATCAGTACGACGATCCCAACGCGCTCGAAACGCAGGATCTGGTAATAGATTCGGTCGGGCAGGACTCCCTCCAGCACCTTGGAGCCGTCCAAGGGAGGAAACGGGATCAGATTGAATACCCCCAGGCCCACGCTCAGAGAGGCCAGCAGCCAGCAGAAGTCCAAAAGGCCCTCAGCCACAGTGCCGGACACCGCTCCTGCGTAAAGCAGTCCGTAAAACAGGGCATACAGCAGCATGGCGGCGTAGGCCAACAGGAAATTGGACGCCGGTCCCGCCAGGGCGGTCAGGGCCATGCCGCTTTTGGGGTGCTTGAAATAGCGCATATCCACCGGCACCGGTTTGGCCCATCCAAAGCCCACCGCCAGCATCATGAGGGCGCCAAAGGGATCGATGTGCCGCAGCGGATTGAGGGACAGCCGGTGCATCCGCTTGGCCGTGGGGTCACCCAGCGTATAAGCGGCCAGACCGTGACAGGTCTCATGGATGGTGAGGCACAGCAGGACTGCCGCCACCTGCATCAGCAGGTTGATCAGTCCGCTCCAGTCCATATTCTGTATAAAATTGGAAAAGGAATACAAGGGAGCTTCCCCTTTCATTGCTCAGGCCAGCAGCTTGTGCCGCAGGGTCTCCAGTTCTCCATCGGTCAGCCCGGCCGCCCGGAGGTAGTCCGGCACAGAGCCGTACTTGTCCAGCAGAAGGTCCATGCACTCCTCCAGATACTCCCGCCTGGACTGGCCGGCGAAGGCCGCCAGGTCGGGGACCCGGAGCTGGATGAGCTGGATGATCTCCGCCAGATAGGTCTCAGAGATCTGATAGTCGGCCAGGATATCCTCCCGAGCCACGCCCGCCAGCGAGAGCAGCAGCATGGCCAGAATGCCGGTGCGGTCCTTGCCCGCCGTGCAGTGGAAGAGCACACCGCCGGGCGCGGCCGCCAGGATACGCATGGCCCGTCCCACGCAGGTCAGCCGGTCCATGGCCTCAAAATAGGCCCTTCCGATGTCGGCCTCCAGATTGGGCAGCTTCTCGATTCCAACCAGCGGACAGTGGTGGTATAGAAAACCGGGCTGGCCGCGGAGCTGGTCCGGCTGACGCGCCAGTTCCTCCCCGCTGCGCAGGTCCACGATGGTGGTGATGTCCCGCTCCCGGAGCCATTGGATGTCCTGTTCGGACAGGCCCGTGGGGTTATCGCCCCGCAAAAAACGCTCCCAGACGGTAACGCCGTCGCCGGCGGGGTAGCCCCCCAGATCTCTCAGGTTGTTCATCTTCCCCAGGGAAATGCGCCGCAGCATAGCCTCTGCCTCCCATTGCCGATTCATTCAGACAGCTTAGTATACCAAATGATTCCGAAAAACACAAGGTGAAGACGCTCGCAGCGCCTTCACCTCGCGGTTTTACACGATATGGTTGCGCAGGATACCGATCCCCTCGATCTCCACCTCTACCGTGTCGCCGGGCTGCATGGAGCCGATTCCCGCCGGCGTGCCGGTGGACACCACATCGCCGGGCTCCAGCGTGATCCCGGCAGTGATGAACTCCATGAGCTCGGGGATCTTGGTCATGAACAGGGAGGTACGGGAGGACTGGACCGTCTTGCCGTTGAGCCGGGTCTCCAGTTTCAGATCGGTGGGATCTACCTCGTCGGTCAGCACCGGCCCGGCGGGCGCAAAGCCGTCCATGCACTTGCCGCGGGTCCACTGGCCGTCCCCTTTCTGGACATCCCGGGCGGTAACGTCGTTGAGAATGGTGAAGCCGAGTATGTATTCCCACGCCTCGGCAGCCTTCACCCTGGATGCGGTCTTTTTAACCACAAAGGCCAATTCCCCCTCGTAATCCAGCCGCTGTACAAAATCCGGGGCGTGAATTTCGCCTTCCGGATCGTTGATGCAGTTATGGGTCTTCATGAAGAGGATGGGGCGATCTGGGATGCCCTCCCCCATCTCCACGGCATGATCGTAGTAGTTCTTGCCTACGCAGACGATCTTGCCGGGGTCGCAGGGGGCCAAAAGCTGGCAGTCCGCCACCTTCCACGCCTTCCCATCGTAGTACTCCGCGCCGTCATAGGGCGGCCACTTCAGTGTCCGTATCACATCGCCGTCCAGCACGCCCCAGCGCACCCGGCCCAGCCGGTTTGCACGCACATATTTCATTGCACACTCTCCCCCACTTGTTCCGATATTAGGGCCAGCAGCGCCTGCCGCCCTGCTCCCTTCTCAGCCGAAAAGGGAATCACCTTTACGGTATCCTCCAGCTCCAGGGTCTCCCGGATTCGCCGGAGATTGGGTTCGATCTCACTTTTCTTCAGCTTATCCAGCTTGTTGGCTACCACTGCATAGGGCCTGCCCGCCTGCTTGAACCAGGCCCCCATTGTGCAGTCATCCGCCGTCGGTTTGTGCCGCGCGTCCACGATCATGACCCCCAAGGTCATCAGAGAAGGGTCGTCAAACCAGGATTGAATCAGGCGGCCCCACCGCTCTTTTTCCGCCTTGGATACCTTGGCATAGCCATAGCCAGGCAAATCCACCAGGTAGATCCTGCCGTCGATCTTGAAATAGTTGATGTGGGTGGTCTTTCCCGGAGAATTGCCCACTCGGGCAAAATTTTTGCGGTTAAGCAGGCGGTTGATGACCGAGGACTTTCCCACATTGGACCGCCCGGAAAAGACCACCTGTGGCATACCGTCCCGGGGAAAGTCCTCCCGCTTGGCCGCTGAACGCACGAACTCCGCCTTTTGGAGATTGATCATATCCGTTCTCCCGTCACTGTTTCAGATTGAGACTGGCCTGCGCCCGTCTCGCCTCCTGACCGGTAAAGCCGGACAGGTCCGGCTGGACCTGGGACTCGTCGAAGTTCAGCGCGGCTGCCAGCACCTCGTCCACATGCTCCACGGGAATAAAGTGAAGGGCGCTGCGCACAGTCTGGTCAATCTCCGCCAGGTCGGGCGCATTCTCTGCGGGCAGGATCACTGTCCGCATCCCATTGCGCAGCGCGGCCATGGTCTTTTCCCGCAAGCCGCCGATGGGCAGCACCCGGCCCCGCAGGGTGATCTCCCCGGTCATGGCGATTCCCCGCTTTACGGTGGCCCCGGTCAAGGCCGACACCATCGCCACCGCGATGGTGATGCCGGCGGAAGGTCCGTCCTTGGGGACCGCGCCCTCCGGGAAATGGACATGCAGATCCCTGGTCTTGTAAAAATCGGATGCAATCCCCAACTGCTGGAACCGACTGCGGATATAGGAGAGCGCCGCGTGAGCCGATTCCTTCATCACGTCGCCCAGGTTTCCGGTGAGCTCCACCTTGCCGGAGCCCGGAACCACATTGACCTCCACTTGGAGTAGTTCGCCGCCCACCGAGGTCCAGGCCAGTCCGTTGACGACGCCCACCTGCTCTCCGCTGTCCAGCTTTTCCGGGTGGTATTTTCTCACCCCAAGGTACCGCTCTAAATCATCTCCTGTAATGGAGATTTGCTTTACAGAATCGGATACAATATGCATCGCCGCCTTCCGGCTCAGGGCAGCTAGCTCACGCTCCAACACACGGACGCCGGACTCGCGGGTATAGCCGGTGATAACTTCCCGGATAGCGTCGTCCGTTAGCTTGAGCTGCGTCTTTTTCAGGCCATGCCGCTTCATCTCCTTGGGAAGTAGGTGGCGCTTGGCGATCTGCAGCTTCTCCTCATCGGTATAGCTGGTCAGTTCAATGACCTCCATCCGGTCTAGCAGCGGCCGCGGAATGGTCTCGGTGGTATTGGCCGTGGTAATGAAGAGCACGTCGGATAGGTCATAGGGCAACTCTAAAAAGTGGTCCCGGAAGGTGCTGTTCTGTTCCGCATCCAGTACCTCCAGCAGGGCCGACGCCGGGTCGCCGTGGATATCGGAAGCCAGCTTGTCAATCTCGTCCAATAGCAGTAAAGGGTTACTACTTTCCGCCTGTCGAATGGCGGAAATGATCCGACCAGGCATGGCGCCCACATAAGTCTTCCGGTGGCCGCGAATTTCGGCTTCATCGTGAACGCCGCCCAGCGAGATCCGAGCCAGCTTCCGATTCAGTGCCCGGGCCACGCTCATGGCGATGGAGGTCTTGCCCACGCCGGGAGGGCCCACCAGGCAGATGATCTGCCCCTTCAGGTCAGGCGCCAACTGCTTGACGGCCAGAAATTCCAAAATGCGCTCCTTGACCTTCGTCAGGCCGTAGTGGTCGGCGTCCAGTACTCTGCGAGCGGACTCCACATTGACACGCTCCCGTGTCTTCTTGCTCCAGGGCAGCTCCAGACAGATATCCAGATAGTTGCGGATCACTGTGGCCTCGGCCGATCCAAAGGGCTGCTTGGCCAGGCGGTCCACCTCTTTGTTGAGCTTTTCCGCCACCTCCTGGGGGAGCCGCGCCTTTTTGATTTTCTGGCGGTACTCTCCCAGCTCACTGTCGCCGCTGTCCCCCTCGCCCAGTTCGCTCTGGATGGCCTTGAGCTGCTCCCGGAGAACGTAGTCCCGCTGGTTGCGGGTAAGCTGGTCCCGGACCTTGGACTGCATATCCTGCTCCAACTGGAGGATCTCCACCTCCCGTTTCAGGGCGTGGCATAGCCGCTCCAGGCGGCGCAAGGGACGAAGCTCCTCCAGAATAGCCTGCTTATCCCCCGCCCGCATGGCGATATTCTGGGCGATATAATCGGCAATATAGCCCGGGTCCTCGCTGGCCAGCACGTGGATGAGCACGTCGCTGGTCATTCGGGGCGAAAGCTCGGTATAGGTCTCGAAAAGCTCATAGGTGCTGCGAATCAGGGCCTCGGTCCTGGGGGTATTGCGTACGGACTCCGGAATGGGCAGCGTCTCTACCTGACCCTCCAGGAAGGGTGCAGTCTGCATCAGGCTCAGCAGCTTGCCCCGGTCCTCTCCCTCCACCATGACCCGCACGTTGTCTCCCGGCAGACGCAGGATCTGTTTGACATTGGAGATGGTGCCCACGGAGAACAGATCCTCCTGCCGGGGCTCCTCCACCGCCAGATCCTTCTGAGTCACCAGAAACACCGGGGACCCGGAGGCCATAGCCTCGTCCAGGGCCTTGATCGACGCCTCCCGGCCCACGTCAAAGTGGAGCAGCATATTGGGAAAAATGGTAAGCCCCCGGAGAGCCAGTACCGGCATCGTGCTGATATCGGGATCAGCCTTCATGGAAAATCACTTCCTTTCAGGTTGCAAAACGAATAGAACAAGGAGGACGGAGCTCCGCCCCGCCCTCCTTGCGCTGTTATGACACGTTGCTGTTTCGGGGCTGCAGGCCGCCCCGCTCTGCCCGGAGCGCGGCGCCGCCCAGACGGGGCCTGGGCGGGCGTTCTGGGTTCCGGACCAGCTCCGGCCGTACCTGCTCGGTGACGCAGGCGGGTGTGATGACCACTTTTTCGATGTCGGGCTGGTCGGGCACATCATACATGACCTGGGTCATGACCTCCTCCAGCACCGCCCGAAGTCCGCGGGCCCCGATGCCGCGCTGGATGGCCTTCTCGGCTGCCGCCTCCAGCGCCTCCGGCTGGAAATCCAATTCCACGTTGTCGTAAGCCAGCAGCTTCTGATATTGCTTTACCAGAGCGTTTTTGGGCTCGGTGAGGATGCGGACCAGCTGCTCCTTTCCCAAGGACTGGAGCGCCGTGATGACGGGCAGGCGGCCCACCAGCTCGGGGATGATGCCAAACTTCAGCAGGTCGTGAGGCTGGACCTGCTTGAGAATGGCGGATACATCCCGGTCCTTGCGGCTCTCCACCTGGGCGCCGAAGCCGATGGCCTTTTTGTCCAGGCGCTGCTCGATGATCTTCTCGATGCCGTCGAAGGCGCCGCCGCAGATGAACAGGATGTTTTTGGTGTCGATCTGGATGAACTCCTGGTGGGGGTGTTTCCGGCCACCCTGAGGCGGTACGTTGGCCACGGTGCCCTCCAGGATCTTCAAAAGAGCCTGCTGGACGCCCTCGCCGGAGACATCCCGGGTAATGGAGGTGTTCTCCGACTTCCGGGCAATCTTGTCGATCTCATCCACATAGATGATGCCACGCTGGGCCAGCTCGATATCGTAATCGGCGGCCTGGACCAGGCGCAGCAGGATGTTCTCCACGTCATCGCCCACATAGCCGGCTTCCGTCAGGGTGGTGGCGTCGGCAATGGCAAAGGGCACCTTCAGGATACGGGCCAGCGTCTGGGCGAAGAGGGTCTTGCCGCAGCCGGTGGGTCCCATGAGCAGGATATTGCTCTTCTGAAGCTCCACGTCGTCTCCGCCGCCGAAGTAGATGCGCTTATAGTGGTTGTATACCGCCACCGAGAGGGCCACTTTGGCGTCCTCCTGGCCGATGATATACTGGTCCAGCACGTCCCGGATCTCCCGGGGCGTGGGGATCACGTCAGGGATATCCACGTGCGCCTCTTCGGGTGCGGTCCCCGCGTCGTCCAAAATGCTCATACAGAGCTGGACGCATTCGTTGCAGATATAAGCGCCGGGCCCGGCAATGATGCGGGAGACCTGCTCCTGGTGCTTTCCGCAGAAGGAACAGCGGACCGGACGCTTTTCGTCATTTTTAGGCATAACTCAACCTCTTGAATCCACGGCAGCCGCCGTGCGTTTCTGCCAGCAGGAGCGGGAGCGCAAAACGCCCCCACTCCTGCTGACCGCGTATTACCGCTTATATGTGATGACTTTGTCGATGAGGCCGTAGGCGCAGGCCTCATCCGCGGGCATGAAGTGGTCGCGCTCGGTATCCACGGCGATCTGCTCCACAGACTTCCCGGTGTTCTCCGCCAGGATCTTGTTCAGCTTCTCGCGGGTACGCAGCATCCACTCGGCCTGGATCTTGATGTCGCTGGCCTGGCCCTTGGTGCCGCCGGAGGGCTGATGGATCATGATCTCGGCATTGGGTAGGGCAAAGCGCTTGCCCTTGGTCCCGGAGGACAGGAGAAAAGCGCCCATGCTGGCAGCCATACCGATGCAGATGGTGGATACGTCGCACTTCACGTACTGCATGGTATCATAAATGGCCATGCCGGCCGTGACAGACCCGCCTGGGCTATTGATGTAGAACTGAATGTCCTTGTCCGGGTCCTGCGCCTCCAGATAGAGGAGCTGCGCCACCACCAGGCTGGCGGTGGTATCGTTCACTTCCTCACCCAGAAAGATGATACGGTCGTTGAGCAGGCGGGAGAAGATGTCATAGGACCGCTCTCCGCGGTTGGTCTGCTCTACTACATAAGGTACTAGGCTCATAATATGCTCTCCTTTTTGCGGCAGTCACGCTAAAAAGTATACCCGGAGGCTGGAACATTATTCCTGGTTTCACTCCATACCCATCTCCGGACTGCCGCCGCTGAAACAATACCTGCTTATTCCTCGGTCTTGGGCGCCTGTTCCGTCTCGGCCTTCTTCTTGGATGCAGCCCTCTTCTTCGGCTTTTCCTCGGCGGTCTCGTCCTCGGTCTCCTTGGCGGCTTTCTTTGCGGCGGGCTTCTTGGCCTTGCCGACCTTGGCGCTGTCCTTGACCACGTCGATGGCTTTCCGGCGCAACAGCGTGGTCCTGACATCCTCGGCGGAAGCCAGCGCCTTCACCTGGTCCAGCTCCATCTTGTACTGGTCGGCCAGGGACTGGTACTCAGCGTCCAGCTCCTCGTCGGAGATGACGATTCCCTCGGCCGCAGCCACGGCGTCCATCGCCATCTCATACTTGATTTGCTTAATGGCGGACTCCTTGGCCTGCTCCTTCATCCTATCCATCGTCTGGCCGGTCATTTCCAGATATTTTTCAAAGGGGATGCCCTGGCTGGTGATGCGCTGGGCGTAATCCTGCACCATCTGCTCGGCGCGGTAGTCCACCATGGCGTCGGGCAGCTCCACCTCAAGGGCCTCCACCACCTGATCCATAAGGGCGTCCTCATAGGCGCGGTCGGCCTGGGTCTGACGGCGCTCCTTCAGCTTGTCGCCCAGGTCCTTCTTGAACTCGTCCAGCGTGTCGAACTCGGACACGTCTTTGGCAAACTCGTCGTCCACCACGGGGGCCTGGGGCTCCTTCACCTCGTGAACCTTGATCTTGAACACCACGGGCTTACCGGCCAGGTCGGCGTGATAGTCCTCGGGGAAGGTGACGTCAATGTCCTTCTCATCGCCGGGCTTCAGACCCACGACGCCCTCTTCAAAGCCGGGAACAAAGGAGTGGGAGCCCAGCTCCAGGGCGTGGTTCTCGGCCTTGCCGCCCTCGAAGGGCACGCCGTTGTCAAAGCCCTCAAAGTCCAGCAGAACGGTATCGCCCATCTTGGCCTCGCGCTCCACGTTTACCAGGCGGGTCGCGCGCTCGACATAGGGCTTGAGCTCGTTTTCGATGTCCTCGTCGGTGACGGCGACAGCTTCCTTCTCCGCACTCAGGCCCTTGTACGTACCGATCTTGGCCTCGGGTCGGACGGTGACCACGGCCTTAAAGGTAAAGCCGTCCTTGCCCACCTCCAGGACTTCCACCTTGGGGTAGGCCACCACATCCAGCTTCTCCTGCTCCACGGCCTCGGCGTAAGCGGAGGGATAAAGCTCTTCGATGGCGTCTTCATAGAACACGCCGGAGCCGTACATACCCTCGATGATCTTCCGGGGGGCCTTGCCCTTCCGGAAGCCGGGGACGGCAATGCTGCCCCGCTGCTTCTTGTAGACCTTGTCCAGCGCGGCCTCAAACTCCTGAGCCCCGACCTCGATGACCAGCTCTACGGCGCTGTTCTCTACGTTCTCTTTACTCTTGACGTTCATCTGCTTACTTCCTCCTGCTATTTCGTGCCCTGCGCAGGCACCTAATCAGAATCTTACATATACTATCAGATAATTGTGAATTTTTCCACTCTTTTTTCAGAAAAAAACGAAACCGCCCTCAATCCATGATTTTCAGCGGACGAAAGCCCAGAAAATCTGCCGCAATCAGGTGGTAAGACAGGCCTCCCTGCCTGCCCTGTGCCGCCAGGCGGTGGCTGCCGCCGTGGAGGTGGCCGTAATAACAGTCCTCCACGCCATAACGCTCCATCAGGGCAATGATCTCCGGACAACGGTAACCCTCGTAGCAGGGCGGGTAGTGGAGAAAACACAGCTTCCGCCGCTCCCCCGCCGCCTTCAGCGACGCCTCCAGCCGGATGAGTTCCCGGTTAAACACCTTCTCGTTATGGCCGTTCTGGTCCTCCTCGTAAAACCAGCCCCGGGTTCCGCACAGGGCGGTCTCCCCATAAAAATGGCAATTGTTATGGAGGATTTCCAGGGTCGTAAAGCCGTGCTCGGCAAAAAAGCGGGTCATTTTGGACACCGTGGTCCACCAGTAGTCATGGTTGCCCTTGAGCAGCAGCTTCTTCCCGGGCAGCACGTCCAGGAAGGCGAAATCCTTCTCCGCCTCCTCCAGACTCATCCCCCAAGAGACGTCCCCGGCGATGACCACCGTATCCTCCGGCGCCACCAGCGCGCGAAACCCGGCGGACAGCTTGTCCACATAGCCCGTCCAGCCGCCTCCGAACACATCCATCGGCTTGTTGGCGCTCAGAGAGAGGTGGGTATCTCCAATGGCGAACAGCGCCATTATTTCAGCATCTCCAGCACCTGGTCCACCATGCGGTCCTTCTCCACCACTTGGTCGAACCGCACAGCCTTGCCGGCCAGCGCGGCCAGGGGCGCGGGCGCCGGCACGCCGGTGACCTCGGCAAGCTGGTTCAGGATGGCCGTACCGTCCGCCAGCTCGCGGACCCCGAGCGCGCCCAGCACATTGTCACAGAACTTGAAGGGGCTGGCCGTGGAGACCACAATGGTGGGAGTGGCATCCCCCGTCCCGGCCCGGTACTGCTCCAGCACATGAAAGGCCACGGCGGTGTGGGTGTCAATGAGGTAGCGGCGCTCGGTCCACATTTTGGCGATCATGGCCTGGGTGGCGGCGTCGTCGCAGCAGCCGGCGGCAAAATGGCGCTCCAGCTTCTTCTTGACCAGTTCGCTCACCTCATACCGGCCGGTCTGGGCCAGGGCCTCCATATAGCCCCGCACCTCCTCGTCGTCGTGCTCGGTAAACTCGAAGAGCATCCGCTCCAGATTGGAGGAGATGAGGATATCCATGGAGGGGGACATGGTGTTGTAGAACGTGCGGTTCCGGTCGTACACGCCGGTCTGCAAAAAGTCCGTGAGGACGTTGTTGCGGTTGGAGGCGCAGATCAGCTTGTGGATGGGCACGCCCATCTGCCCGGCGTAGTAGGCCGAAAGAATGTTGCCGAAGTTGCCCGTGGGCACACAGATGTTGACCGCTTCTCCCTTCTGCACCTTGCCCTCCCGCAGCAGATCGCAGTAGGCCGAGATGTAATACACCACCTGGGGAAGGATACGGCCCCAGTTGATGGAGTTGGCCGAGGAGAAGAAATAACCGCGCTCGGCCAGCGTTTCCCGCAGGCTCTCGTCGGAGAACAGCCGTTTCACGCCGGTCTGGGCATCGTCGAAGTTGCCCACCACGGCGCAGACCCCAACGTTGCCGCCCTCCTGGGTGCGCATCTGGAGCTGCTGGATGTCGGAGACGCCGTCCTTCGGGTAGAACACTAGGATGCGGGTCTTGTCCACATCCCGGAAGCCCTCCAGGGCGGCCTTTCCGGTATCGCCGGAGGTAGCCACCAGGATGCAGACCGTCTTTTTTTCCTCGTTCTTTACCAGCGAGGCGGACAGGAGGTGGGGCAGCATCTGCAGGGCCATATCCTTAAAGGCGCAGGTAGGACCGTGCCACAGCTCCAGGCAGTAGGTGCTGTCGTCCACTGCACGGACGGGGGCAACTTCCTTTGTGTCGAACTTGTCCGGCCCATAGGCGTGGTTGGCGTAGCTGGACAGCTCGGAGGCGGTGAAGTCCTCCAGGAAAGAGTTCATGACGAAGACCGCCCGCTGCTGATAGGACATGTCGGTCATGGTAGTCAGGCCGTTTGGGGACAGCTTGGGCAGCACCTCCGGCGTCAGAAGGCCGCCGTCGGGGGCCAAGCCCTGGGCGATGGCCTCGGAGGCCGAGCAGCGCCACCGCTTGTTTCTCGTACTTACGTATTGCATACTTCACTCACTACCCTCATCAAATTAGAATAAAAAATGCCCCGCACCAGCTCTTCGTGATAATTGCGGCGCAGCAAATGCTCATAAAGCCGGTCCAGATCCTGGATGCCCTCCATCCCCCTCGGCAGAACCGCACACCCATCCCAATCGCCGCCCAGGGAGAGGTTTCGTTCTCCGCCCAGCGCCAGGAAGTGCTCCAGATGTCTGGTGACGGTATCCAGATCCGCCGCCTTGCCCAAAAAACCGGCGTACAGATTCAGCCCAGCAACGCCATTGTTTTTTATTATGGCAGTAAATTGCGCATCGGTCAAGTTTCTGGTGTCGAAAAATACGTCCCGTGCGTTGGAGTGACTGGCAAATATGGGTTTTTCCGCGATTTCCATCACATCCCAGAAGCCCGGGTCGGACAGATGGGAGACGTCCACCAGCATCCCCAGCCGCTGCATCTCCCGCACAAAGGCCCGGCCCTTGGAGCTGAGTCCCCGCTCCCGCTCCTCGGCGTTGGTGCCGGACAGTGCGTTGGGATGGTTCCAGGTCAGGTTCACCGCCCGCACGCCCCACGCATGGGCCTGACGGAGCTTGTCCAGATCACAGTCCAGCAGCTCCGCCCCTTCCGCGGACAGAAAAGCCGCCGCCCGGCCTCCGGCGAAGGCGGCCTCCGCCTCCCTTCCGCTGCGGCAGAAAACCACCCAGTCGGCGTTTTGCTCCATCTCCCGCCGGAAGAGGGCCACCTCTTCCTGAAAAACTTCCCACAGAGGCCGGCCCGGCATGTCCTCCGGCTCTCCAAAGCAGGCGAAGAACTGGGCATAGCGGCTGAATTTCCGGGTTCGGGTCAGGTCCAGATGGCCGGGACGCTCCCGAAAGCCGCCGCCCTCCAGATAGCAGCGCAATATGGTGTCACAGTGCCCGTCGAATACTTCCACTTAAAACGCATCCTCTATGTAATGGATTTCGGGGTCCCGGGTGGCGGTCCCCTCCGGCGCGTAGACCTCGGCCACGTCGAATCTGGGCTGCCTTCCGGTGGGGAACTGCGCGAGATAGAGCTCCGCCGTGGTCCGCAGTCTGGCCTGCTTCCGGCGGTCCACAAAGGCCCGCGCCGGGGCAAAGGCGGCGCTTTTCCGCAGCTTCACCTCTGTAAAGAGGATATACTGTTCATCTTCTGCAATCAGGTCAATCTCGCCGTACCGGCATTGCCAGCCGGCCGCCAGGAGCCGGAAGCCTCGCCGCCGCAGGTACTCGGCCACCAAGGCCTCTCCCCACCGGCCCAGCAGCCGGGTGCTCTCCCCGCTCACAGCTTTTTCAGAAAGCTCCTGCGGTGGATGGGACAGGGCCCATACTGCCGCAGCAGCTCGTAGTGGCGTTTGGTGGGATAGCCCTTGTGGCGCTCAAACTCATACTGGGGGTAGAGCGCCGCCATTTTCTCCATGTAGCGATCCCGGCTGACCTTGGCCAGGATGGAGGCCGCCGCGATGTTGGCGCTGCGGCTGTCCCCCTTGACCAGCGTCCGGTGGGGGCAGGTGATCCCCGCGTCCCGGTTGCCGTCGATCAGGGCAAAATCCGGCGCGGGGTCCAGGGCCTGGATGGCCCGCTCCATGGCCAGAAGGCGGGCGTTGAGGATGTTGATCTCGTCGATAACGGCGGCGCCCACCGACGTCACCGCCCAGGCTACCGCCTTCTCCCGGATTTCGTCAAAAAGCCGGTCCCGCTTCTTGGGACTCACCTGCTTGGAGTCGTTGAGGCCCTCCAGCAAGCATCCATAGGGCAGGATCACCGCGGCGGCGTATACGTCTCCGGCTAAAGGGCCGGCGCCGGCTTCGTCGGCTCCGCAGATCCGCCGCAGCCCCTGCGCCCGGCATTCCCGCTCCACCGTCCAGAGATCAGCCGTCACCATACGCTTCCGCCCCTTCCGGTGTCTCCAGTGTAAAGCGCCCCAGCCTGCCGGCCCGGAATTCATCCAGCAACACCTTGGCCATGCGCTCGGTATCCGGCTCGCCGCCGGAAATGAGGAACCCGCGCTTTCGCGCAGCCCGCTCCAGCAGGTCGTAGCCATAGGAGAGCCCCCCCGTCTCATCATCCTGGGCCCGCGGGGGCAGCTCCAGCTTGTAGCGCTCCAGCAGCGCCTGGGGATAGCGCTCCGCCAGCGTCTCCATCAGATAACAGGCCAGCGTCTCAGCGTCCATCACCTCGTCCTTGATGGCGCCGGTAAACGCCAGGTTCCGGCCCACCGTCTGGTCCTCGAACTTGGGCCACAGGATACCGGGCGTGTCCAGCAGATCCAGTCCCGCATCCACCGCCACCCACTGTTTTCCACGGGTGACCCCAGGGCGGTCTCCCGCCTTGGCCGATTTTCGCCTTGCCACTTTATTGATAAAGGTGGATTTGCCCACGTTCGGCACCCCCACCACCATCACCCGCACCGGGCGGCCTACCTGGCCCTTTTCCCGCCAGCGGGCAATCTGCTCCTTGAGCGCATCCTTGATGACAGCGGAAAACTGATTCACCCCGCCCCCCGTCTTGCTGTCGGTCTCCAGGACGGCGCAGCCTCTTGCTTTAAACCAGCGGGTCCAGGCCCTGGTCTGTTCCGGATCGGCCTGGTCAGCCCGGTTCAGAATAATGAGCCGGGGCTTGTCCCCCACCAGCTCATCAATGTCGGGATTCCGGCTGGAGATGGGGATACGGGCATCGATGACCTCCGCCACCAGGTCTACCAGCTTGAGATCGGCCTGAATCATGCGCCGGGTCTTAGTCATGTGCCCCGGATACCAGTGGATGTCCATGGTATTTCCCGCTCCTTTCCACTCCGCGCTTCATCCTCATTTTTTATTATAATGCGTACTGAACAAAGCCAAAAGCCCTGAATCTCAAGGCTTTTGGCTTTGTTCAGGTGCAATGATGCGGCAGTGGCCGCACGCATAAACCGCCAAGCGGTTTATGCCGTAAATATTATTATACACAATATCTAGAGGTTTGAAAAGGCCCGCGACCCATTTTCTGCTCTATCCACAATATACAAAAAAGGAGCGGTTTCCCGCTCCTTTTCCGGCAGTAACTGCTTACAGCTTCTCCTTGATCTTGGCGCTCTTGCCCACGCGGTCGCGCAGGTAATACAGCTTGGCCCGGCGCACCTTACCCGTGCGGACGGTCTCGATCTTCTCGATCACGGGAGAGTGCAGGGGGAACACCTTCTCCACGCCGATGCCGTAGGAGATGCGGCGGACGGTGAAGGTCTCCTCGATACCGCCGTGCTTTTTGGCGATGACGGTGCCCTCGAAGACCTGGATACGCTCACGGTTGCCTTCCTTGACCTTAATGTGCACGCGGACGGTATCGCCCACTTCCACCTTGGGAGGCTCGGCCTTCTTGTACTTCTCAGAGAATGTCTGCATCAGATCCATGGTTTTTTCCTCCTAGTTTATAGGCGTTCATGCCGCTTTGAGCGCCATTCCTCCAGTGAGATGGAGCGGCAGCGCAGAGGACCACCCTTTATTGAGACCAAAACATGATACCACAGGACTTCTGGAAATGCAAGCGTATTTTACAGAAAACCTCGCTTTCTCCCGCTCTTTTGCCCTTTTCTCTTTGGAAATCTCCTCTGGAGCATCCCGGCCAGCAGCCAGAGGGCCGCCAGCAGCAGCGTAAAATTTCCACCGCCATCTCCCAGCAGCCGCAGCCCGCCCGTCAGCAGCAGTCCCGCCGCCAGCGCGGAGCAGCCACGCACCGCCCGCTCCGCCCATTGGATCGGGATCAGCCCCGTCAGGATGAGCAGCAGCAGCCGACCGCCGTCCAGCGGCCAGATGGGCAGCAGGTTAAAGCAGCCCAGCGCCAGATTGAGGCCCGCGAACAGAAGCCCCGTCTCTCCCCCGCCGCCCAGCCGGGCGCACAGCGAGGCGCAAAGCAGATTGACGGTCGGTCCGGCCAGGATGGCGGCCATCTCGCCCGCGTAGCCCAGGGGCCTGGCCGGATCCAGGCCAAGATCTCCCCCCACCGCTGTAAGGCGAAAATAGGCCACTCCGCCCCCCGCCAGGCGGGTAACGGCATAGTGGCCCGACTCATGGAGGGCACAGGCCAGCAGGGCCCATGGCAGGATATTTTCCGTATCCAGGTAAAACAGTGCCGCGGCAGCCAGACAAAAGCCGCCGGTCACCTCCAGCCTTCCCCACCGCAGCATCCCTACTCACGCAAAGTCTCGATATAGTAGACGGGATTCAGCAGTTCCCCGTTGAGCCGCAGCTCAAAATGGAGGTGAGGCCCGGTGGTCTCCCCCGTGTCGCCCACCTCAGCCACCTTCTCCCCCAGCTTCACCTGCTGCCCCTGCTGAACACAGAGCTTGCTACAATGGGCATAAAAGGAGGTCACGCCGCCGGCGTGGCGGATCTGCAAATACTGCCCGTAGGCCGGGCTCTCCCCAATGTAGTCCACCACCCCGTCGGCAAAGGCCCCCACCGCTTCTCCATAAGGGGCGGCTAGGTCCGCCCCAGCGTGGAACTTCTCGCCGCCCTCAATGGGATGCTCCCGCCAGCCATAGCCGGACGAGACCACCGCCATCACCGGCGCCGCCGTCTGGTCCAAGCCCAGCGGCAGCCGCTCCATGGTGGCGTTCTCCGGCAGAGGGGGGCCGTCGTAGGCTACCGGCTCCGGCGCCGACGGCAGGACGGTCACGTCCTCCGCCACGGTCTCCCGCTGGGACATTGCTCCGGCCGGCAGGCCACCAAACCGGCGTTCCAGCAGCTCCACCGCCGTAGGTCTGGCGTTGAGGAATGCCAGCTCCTCATGATACAGCGGAGCGTGGTCCCTGGGGTTCACATATGTGCTGCTCACCCGCCCGCCCCCTGCAAATACATCGACCCACAGATCTCCCAGCGTATCCAGCACCGGCTCGCCCCGCTGGATGGAGCGGCCCAGATTGGCAAAGGCCGCCTTGAAATCGGTGTCCGTCTGGATGAGCTGGAGCAGTTCCCCCCGCAGGGTATCCATGCGCTCTGGGAAGACGCCTCGCCCCAGAAAGATTACCAAAAACAGGGCCAAGCATACCCCCAGTTGGGTCAGTCTGCGCCGCTCCCGCGGGGCCAGAGCCACCTTTCTTTTCGGATGATCCCCGCCTGCGGTCCGGCGGCTCCGGACCTTTCCCCGACGCTCCCGACCCGTACGGCTGTACGCTGATTCCATACCGGCGCCTCCCCTCTTTTGTTTCCGGGATAAGCCAGTATATTCGGACGGGCCCTGGGTTATGTGTGCCGGGATGATTTTTCACTCCAGATGCGGCAGCGCGGGTCCAGCGCATCCCGCAGCCCATCCCCCACCCATTGGAGGGCCAATACCGTCAGCACGATGCACACCCCGGGCGGAATCCACACCCAAGGCCGCCCGGTGAAGGTGGCCAGGCCGGTGGCGTATTGGATCAGGTTGCCCCAGGATGCCTGAGGCGTACGGATGCCCACCCCCAGAAAGCTGAGGCTGGACTCGGACAGGATGGCCCGCCCCACCCGCTGGGCCAGGGCTGCCCATACCGGAGCCACGGCGTTGGGCAGCACGTTGCGCCGTAAAATGGTTCTGGTGGGAGCGCCCAGGGCTCGGACGGCCAGAATGTATTCCTTCTCCCGGATGGACAGGGTGTTGCCGTAGACCAGCCGGGCGATGCTCACCCACCCCATCAGCCCGATGACCAGAATGATATTGACCACGGACGGGCCCACCAGGGTCACCAGGCACAGGATCAGCACGATGCTGGGAAAGGACTGGAACACATCGGCGCAGCGCATGATCCAGAACTCCCATTTGCCCCGCCGGTAGCCCGCCAGCAGGCCCAGAGGGACGCCGATCAGCAGACTCAGGGCCGCCGACGCAAAGCCCACCAGCAGGGATACCCGCCCCCCGCAGATCAGACGGGCCAATACGTCCCGCCCCACCTCGTCGGTCCCCAGCCAGTGGGCGCCGGAGGGCGCCGCCCAAAAGCCTGCTGCCCGGTCGGTGACATTGGGCTCCAGCCCAAGCAGCGGCGGCAGCAGGAGGACCAGCAGCAGCTCCGCCGCCAGGAGGCCCAATCCGGCCATAGCCCGCCGGTCCTCCCGCAAACGGGCCCATGCGCCTCTATATCCGCTCATAGCGCACCCTCGGGTCCACCAGGCCATAGACCAGGTCCAGCAGAAGGCTGGTGGCCAGCACCGCCAGGGCGATGACCACCGTGACCCCCATGATGACGTTGTAGTCCCGGCTGCTGATGGCAGAGAACATGAGACTGCCCATCCCTGGCCAGCCAAACACCCGCTCCACCACCACCGACCCGCCGATGATATGCGGAATGTGGGTCAGCACGGCGGTGAGCACCGGGATGAGGGCGGAGCGCAGGCCGTGGCGGAGGACCACTACGCCCTCCCGCAGCCCTTTGGCCCGGGCAGTGGTGATATAGTCCTCCCCCAGCACCTCCAGGCAGGCGCTGCGGGTCTGCTTGAGCAAGCCGCCCACGTTGCTGACCGCGATGACCAGCGCCGGCAGGAGCAGGTGGCGCAGCAGCTCCCGCAGGCTCCCGCCGCCGTAGTCACTGGTAAAGGCCGCCGGCAGGCAGCGCAGCCGGACGGAGAAGAAGTAGATTGCCAGCAGGGCCAGGAAAAAGCCCGGCGTGGCCGAGCCCGCCATGGCAAGGTTGGAGGCAAGGTTGTCCCAGCGGGACCGCGGCTTCCAGGCCGACAGGACCCCCAAGAGCAGAGCGACGGCCACCGCAAGGAGCACCCCCGTCCCCGTAAGGAGAAGGGATGGCCCGATGCGCTGGCCGATGAGCGCCGAGACTGCCTGGCCGGAGCGGTACGACCTGCCCAGTTCGCCCCGGACCAGTCCGCCCAGCCAGGTAAAATATCGTACCGGCAGGGGCTGATCCAGGCCCAGGGTCTCCGCCAGGAGCGCTTTGTCTCCGGCGGTGCCGCCGCCCTCGCTCCCGGCCAGGTCGGTGATATCGGCGGGGGCGGCGTTCATCAGCAGGAATACCAATACCGTGATACCGAAAAAAACAGGGACAGCGGTGAGAACCCGCTTCCAGAGATAGTGCGCCATACTCGTTCCTCCTGCACTTCCGGCCCCCAAGCCGGGGGCACAGGCCACGCCATAAAGCTCGGCCTTACGGAGGTCTTCTTTCTTTTGTCAGCGTTTTACCCAGTCCCACACATTCTCGTTGGAGAAGCTGGCAGAGGGATAGTCGATACCGGTCACCGTGGGAGACTGGACGTGCAGCGCCGTGGAGAACCACAGCGGGATGAAGGGCCGCTCTTGGGCCAGCAGATTGTCCAGCCCCTCCACCAGTGCCTGCCGGGCCGGCTGGTCCCGCTCTGTCCGGACGGCGGAGATCAGGGCCTGATAAGGCGACAGGTCAGCCACATGAAACAGATTATTGCCCTCCGTGAACCGGCTTTCCACGAACCATAAGGGCAGGGCGTTGGGGGTATGACTGGCGATGGCCATGTCATAGATGCCGTCGGACATTCCGGCAAACAGAGTGGCGGAATCCACCGTCTCAATCTCCACCCGGATGCCGGCCTCCGCCAGATTCTGCTGCATGAGCGCGGCCAGTCCCGCCCGGCTGGAGGTACAGGCCAGGGTGAAGGTCCGCCCGTCGTAGCCGGCCTTCGCCAGCAGGGCCTCCGCTTCCTCCGTATCCCGAATCGCCGCCGTCTTTTCCTGCGGCGCGTAGACGCTGGTGGGGACCACGTAGCTACCGGTCACTTGCCCCAACCCCTGGCTGCTCTGCAGGCAGAGCAGTTCTTTGTCCAGCGCTAGCTCCACCGCCCGCCGGAGCTGGGCGTCGGGCAGGGTCTTGTTGTTGAGCATCAGCTCATAGAAGGTATTGGGCACGGTGCCCGGGAGGACCTCCAGGCCGTGAGAACGGGCCACATCGGCGTCCTCGGCGGACACGCTGCCGCCGATGGCGTAGTAGTCCAGGTCCCCGGCGATCAGCGCGGTGAGCAGGTTGGCCTTATCCATCACGGTGATGACCAGATAGTCGAAGCCGGGCGCGCCGAGCGGATACTTGGGGTTGGCGGCCAATTGGATCTGGCTGCCGGGCAGCTCGGAGACAAACTTGCAGGGGCCGGAGCCGATGGGGTCCAGCCAAAGCGCCTGCTCCATGATCTCCGCCGGGTCCACCCCCTCCAGCAGGTGGGTGGGCAGAACGTAGAATTCCCGGTTTTTTTCCAGCAGGAAGTCCTCAGGGATCACCGGGTCCTTAAAGGTGAGCTTGAAGGTATAGGGGTCGGCCGCTTCCGCTCCGAAGGGCTCCCCCTCCAGTCGACAGCCGTCTTCATCCGTACCCACAAGCCCGGCAAAGTTGCCCCGGCCCAGCGTGGGACACGCAGGGTCTGTCATCAGCGCAAAGGTCCGGGCCCAGTGCTCCGCCGTCACCGGTGTGCCGTCGTGAAAGGCCGACCGTTCATCCAGATGAAACACAATGGCATAGCCGCCGTCGGCGCTCTCCCAGCTCTTGGCCGCCCGCGGGGACAGGGTCCCATCGGCATGCACATAGACCAGCCGGTCGTAGATCTTGTCGTAGACCATACGGGCGTAGTTGCTGCCCGATACGCTGTTGTAGGGCATGAGGGCGTCCCAGGAATTGGAGATGCCATACTTCACCGTCACCGGCAATACCGCAGGCGAGGGTAT
>OLSB01001643.1_pt1 | contig 20928 bp, 23 predicted proteins | sample 1672071 | NCBI WGS metagenome assembly OLSB01 (sample SAMEA3136642, study PRJEB25190) | human gut metagenome | biome: human gut; feature: human-associated habitat; material: faeces | place: Austria | collected 2013 | reverse complement strand
AATGGCACACTTTTAATAAAAGTGTGCCATTATTCCCCGTCCCCTTTGGCACATTATTTTATAAGTTTTACATATATTGCAATCTTTACAAATAAATATTCTATCTTCAAAAATTAATTTTAACGTATTTATAAACTCATCCTCTTGATTTAATAAGTGTATTTGTATTTTTTGTGGAAGTAATGTTAATAATGTGTTTAATGCAAAATCATTTGGCGAAAATGTTATATCTGATAAGAATTTAGCATTATATATTTCTTCACACATTGGTACAATATTCTTGTTTTCATCCAATATTATTAATTCTGAATTTCCATATATTAAATGCAACTCTTTAATATTTGATATTCTTGAGTTAACATACATTTTTAATAATGAAATAAATTCACTATATTCTTTTTCTATTATATATTTATTTACTGCTATATCTATAATATTATCCAAATATTTAATATATTCTCTTAATCTAAAAGTAACAAATCCATCTAATATCATAGATTTATTTTCTATAATATATTTTAATATCGCTTCATATATATAATTTTTTCCTCCATCTAGTTGTTCATATTCGGCCGATTTTACTATTTCATAGCAGTTTTGTATTATTATTTTTTTCTCATATTCATCAAAATAAAAATAATCAAAATTAATTATTCTTTTTATTATTTTTTCTTGATAAAACTTTAATACAATATCTACTAAGATTTCACTTATAAATTCATAAAAAATATAATTTGTTTCCCCTGTATAGTGAATTATAACATTTGAATATATTTTAAATTTTCTATTTGAATGTTGTATATCATCCATTTCTGAAACTTCTAACTTTTTTAGTAGATTTTCTAATATTAATTTATTGTTTGTTTTCACGCAGAAAGATTTCATCTATGAAGCTCTCCTTCCATATTATTTAATATTATCTACTAAATAGTTTTTAGATATACATATTTTATTCAAAAAACATTAAATCGAAACTTGTTTTATTTCAAATTTAATTTACTTCTAATATACCATATTTCAAGCTATATACATCTTTATATCCCATATTTTCTAATATTTCTCTTGCTTTTTTACTTCTTACACCACTTGCACAATATAATATAATTTTGGCTTGTCTGTTTTTAACTTTTTTCTCTATATTTTTTTCCAAGTCATATAAACAAATATTTATTGCCCCTTGTAAATGCCCTTCTTCATATTCCTGTTTGCTCCTCACATCTATTAAATAACACTCCCTCTCTTTTTTTATGATTTTTTTTGCTGTGTCATATGTTATATCTTTACCTTCAAGACTTCTATATAATAATATATTTTTTATTTTTTTTAACATTTTTTTCACCTCTTATGCAATATGCAACAAATTTTTCCTATATACAATAAAAAACGATACTAATATATTATATTAGTATCGTTTTTTTATGTTACTTTATTTGTTTGGTTCAAGTTTTTCTTCATATTTCATATTTAGTATTATAATTACAGTTACATATATTAGCATCCCTACTGGTATCGTTAATTTATTTATTGGTATTCTTGTAATTGCAATTAGTGATAAATATGTTAAGCTTATTATTCCTAAAGAAATTATTGTTGTAAGTAATATCTTTAATACACCTAATTTCCTAAATCTAATCATTTGATATATTACAATTGCTATTGTTGTTATTCCAAATGGTAATACATATCTTTGGGCTATTGTTGATAGTCTAACTTTAGGATTATGTACTATTTCTATGTCATCATCTTTTATTTCTACCTCGTATTTTTCATTTAGTTTATTTATTAATATTTCTTTCTTTTCATTAAGCTCTTCTTCTGACATTTCTTCTATTTGTATAGAAATCATGTCTTCAAATAATTCTACTTTTTGTACCATTGTGCTTTTCCCTTTAAAAACTTCATTTGTAATTGTCTTCATGTCTTTATCTTCAATTTTCTTACCTACGTATACACTTATATTAATATTTTCCCTATATGGTAATCCTACATTAAAGCCTTTTAAACATACCATAATAGTACCTGCAAGTATTAGGCATATTAATATTATCAAAACTGTTTTTTTCATTTTTATCACTCTTCCCTTTTCTTTATTCTTTTATAGAGTTTAGTATTAAAGTTTTTGTTAAAATTATATTCCATATTATTGCAATAGCTAATCCCCAGAATATTATCATAGCAAAACTATAAATTTGTAACCAACTTGTTAAAATTAATATTACAGATAATATTAAAACTGGAATTAGTGCAATTGAAATTTTTACAAAGCCTCTATTAAAGTTTGTTTCTACTTCTTCTTTATCTGTTGCTTTATTTATATAGTTTAATATATAAATATTAATTATATAATTTATTGCAAGTGATATAATTAGTCCAAATATGCCTTCTATTGTTATAATAACATTTGTATATCTTATAACAAGTAGTAATACTGCTATATATCCTATATATGCTATAGAGCTCAACAATCCATTCTTTTTGTATCTTACTATTAAATATATCATTGCTCCTAATACTATAACTGTTAAAACTATTATTCCTATAGAATATGTATCTGCTGTTATATTAGATTTAACATATCTATTGGCTGTTACCTCGTATTCCACAGGCAATGCACCATTGTTTAATATTTTCTCTACATATCCTGCTTCTTTTGCATATGTTTGTAATTCTGCTTGCGAAGTTGTTGCCCCTCCTACAGATAGTTGTATTGAACCATTTGTTATTTCTTTTTCAAATTGAGTAGAAAGCACTTTTGCTCCGTCTATTTTTATTGTAACTTCTTTGCTTTCTTCTGTATTTTCTTCTACATTTTCAGTTGCTTTTTCTTCTGTATCTTCTTCTGTATTTTCAGGTATTCTATATTCGTTGCTTATATTTCTTAATATTTCTTTTCCTTCTTTATTAAATTCTATATTTAAATATATGCTTGTTCCATTGTTAGTATTTGCATACATTGTTTTAACTTGTTTAATTTGTGAACTATCTAACAATACATTACCATCCGGATCTTCTATTGTTAAGTTTCCTGTTGTATATAAATATTGAATTACTGTATCTGTTGCAGTATCTTCTACCATATTTATAACAACACGTCCTGTTTGTTCATCTTGTGCTACTGTATATTGAGCTACATTCATTTCTTTTAGTCTTTTTTCAATTATCTTTTTAGCATTTATAAAGTCTTTTTTTGCATCTACTTCTGTTTGCTGTTCTTTAGTTTGAGCAGACTCTTCTACTTTTTCTTCTTCATTATCATGGTCATTCTCTTCATCTTCGGCTACTTCTAAAGTTATATATCTGTAACCTTTTAAATCCATTCCTTTAATATAATTTGGAAGTAAATTTACCATTTTTCCATTGTTTTGTATAAATAATCCTCCAAATGACATTAGGCTAACTAATACTATAATTAGTATTAATACAATAATTTTAAGTTTTTGTTCAAATTTCATCTTAATCTTTCACCTTTCTTTTTATAATAATCTTGTATCATTAATTATTAATTCAAACCAGATATTTAAAAACTTTGCAGCATGTTTGCTCATCATTGTTCTTTCCATAAATATTTCAAAATAATCTAATACAGGAGATATCTTAGTATCTATGGTTAGATCTAATGTGACTTTTCTTTCTTCTTTATTAATAATAAATTTTGAATCTGTAACTGCATAATTTACTCTATGATGTATTCCAAACATTGATATATTATTATTTGTAACTCTATCTCTATGCACATCAGATTTATCTGCTAATATTAATGCTGCTGATATATCACTAACTGCATTTCCTGTTTTTTCGTCATGATTTCCAATTGCAGTCATTATTTCTGTTCTATCTTCTATTGGCATATCCATATTTTTTAATACTTCATATGCTAATATTGCTCCTGAATGTGCATGATCAATTCTATTTATACAATTCCCTATGTCATGCATATATCCTGCTATTCTAGCAAGTTCAATTCGCTCTTTTGGATAACCTAATACTTCTAGTAAATCTCCTGCCCTCTTAGATACAATATTTATATGCCTTGTTGAATGTTCAGTGTATCCTAATGCATCTAACTGCTTTTGTCCACTTTTAATAAAGGCTTCTATTTCCTTGTTGTTTTTTACATCTTGTAGTGTTATCATTGTTCCCTCCTTTACTGTAAGATTTTATATTAAATCAATAAAAATATCAACCTATTTTGGAAAATTTATCAATTAAGTTTGTATATTTTTTTGTTAACTGTATATATTAAAATATATATATTTTTGTTTTGGTGGTGATTTTATGAATAAAAAAAGAGTTTATGAAATTTTAAAAAGCAAAGAGAAATATGACGTTTTTTATGATAACCGTCCTGTTTGGATACAAGAAGTTGAAAATAATAATATTGCAAAAGTTGGTTTTATTGATGGACCAGATGAAAAAGACGTATATTTAAAAGATTTGTATGAATAATTAATATAACCATAAAATAGATAAGGCAAAATCCTTATCTATTTATTTTAATAATTCTATTGCCTTTTGTAGTTGTGTATCTTTATCTTTTGGAATTACTAGGGCATTCTCATATTCTTTAGGTAGTTCTACTTCTATATTAGGCTCAATTCCAATTTTGTTTATTTTGTTATAGTTTGGTGTATAATATTCATTTGTTGTTATTTTCAATCCACTTCCATCTGTTAATTGATGTATAGTTTGTATTACACCTTTTCCATAAGTAGTAGTACCTACTATTGTAGCCTTTTCGTTATCTTTCAATGCTCCTGTCAGTATTTCTGAAGCACTTGCCGAATAAGAATTTGTTAAAACAACTATTGGCATTTCTATTATTGGATTTTTGTCATTCTTAGTTATTTTTTCATTTTCTTTTTTATCCTTTGTTATTAATAATTTGTCTCCTTTATTAGTAATTAGTTTTAATATATCTATTGCTTCATCAACAATCCCGCCACCATTATTTCTAATATCAATTATTAATTTTTTTATACCCTGCTTTTCTAATTCTTTGTATTTCTCTGTAAATTCATCTGCACATCCACCATCAAAATCAGATATATAAATATATCCAATATTATTTTCTAATACTTCTGTTTTTATATGACTTATTAATATTTTTTGTCTTTCTACTTCAACTTCAAATGTTTCTGTTTCTCCTCTGCAAATTTCAAGTTTAACTTTAGTACCTGCTTTTCCTTTTATTTTATCAGATATTGCTGTTATTGTCTCTAAAGTATAAGGTTCTCCATCAACTTTAGAGATAACATCTCCTGGTAATAATCCCGCTTTTTCTGCTGGAGACCCCTCCATTGGTTTTATGATAACTATTGCATTTTTTTCTTTATCTAATAACATATATATTCCGATTCCTACATAGTTTCCATTTGTAGTATCCATTAATTTTTTCATTTCTTCTTTTGTATAATATTCTGTATATGGATCATTCAAACCCGCTATATACCCTTTAATTGCTCCCTCTATCAATTCATTATCGTCAATTTCTCCTAAATACTCTTTTTCTAGGACTTTTCTAAAACTAGCAAGTGTAGCATCTAAACCTATTGTTTGCCCATCTGCTGTAGTTACATATTTAAATCCATCTTTTGTCATTGCCTTATATACCATCATGCTTGTTAATATAAATGTAATTATTACAGTTATTAAAATTAACATTAGAGATTTATAAATTCTCTCTTTTTTTTCCTCTTCCATTTTTTGCTTTCCTCCCTAAGTTTCTCTTTATATTATACTCTATAAAAAAAATTATAGAAGTCAAATATTGTTAACTGACTTCTATAATTTTTCTTTATTCTGTAGGTTCATTTACATATAAAAGTGGGTTAACTGTGTAACCATTTATTCTTATTTCAAAATGTAGATGTGGACCAGTTGAATTTCCAGTTGATCCTACCTCCATAATTAATTCTCCTTGTTTTACTTCTTTATGCAATGTTGTTAATATTGCTTGTCCATGACCATATAGTGTCGAAACTCCATTTCCATGATTAATTATTACACAATTTCCATATCCCCCAAGCCATCCTGCATATGATACATATCCATCTAGTGCAGCTACAACTGGTGTTCCAAAATATGCATTCCCTATATCTATTCCAGAATGATAATGTATAATTCCAGTAATAGGGTGCTCTCTTTGTTCATAATATGAAGTTATTGCTGTACCTTCTTTTGCTACCGGCCATATCATGTCTCCACCTGTATATTGAATTTGCAAATTTGGTTCACCTGAGACTTGTGATATTAAACTTTGTATTCTATAAACCTCTTTTTTATACTCTATTATTTCTTTTTGTAATTTCTTTTCCTCTTCTGATAGTTTATTCACATGTGCTTTTTGCAAAGTTTTTTTATTGTTCAATATTATTGTTGTTTGCTCCTTTTTTGCTTTTATCGTTTTAACCTCTTTTTGCTCCTTTTCCAGCTTTGCCTTAGTATATTCCAAATCATTTTTTTCTCGTTCAACTTGTTCTATAAGTTTATTGTCATATTCTACTAATTGCCTCATTAAAAAATATGAAGATATAAACTCTGTTAGGCTTTTTGAAGATAGTAATACTTCTAAATAAGTAACATCTCCTGCTTTATACATTTCTACTAGTCTTTCTCTTAATATTTCTTCTCTGGTTTGATAGTCTTCTTGTACTAAATCTATTTTTTCTATGGCTTCATCTATTGAAGTTTGCAATTTACTTAATTGTGTTTCATACTTGTTTAAGTCAGTTTCATATTGTAGAATCTCATCATCTAACTTTTGTATTTCTAGGAGTGCAGTTGTTAATTCTTCATTTACATATTCAAGTTGTTTATTCTTTTTGTTTAATTCTTCAGAAACTTCTTTTTTTTGCTTGTCCAAATCAGAAATATCTGTAGCTATGCTTCCAGTTGACAATGTTGTACATAATATTAAAATGCTAATAATTATTAGTATTTTTCTTAAAGTTTCTTTCATTTCACTTCCTCCTTATAAATTTTGTAAATATATATAATTTAATTGGGTCAGTGTCTTTAACTGACCCTTATAATTATTATACCATATTATTATACAAAATCCAATGGGTTCTTTACTTCCGCATTGTAGAAAAAGTTCCAAGCATCTGCTCTTCCAGAGCTTAAATACCTTACTTCAAAATGAAGATGTGGTCCTGTTGAGCCTCCCGTATTTCCAGAAAGTGCTATTCTTTGTCCTCTTGACACCCTTTGTCCAACACTTACTAACTGTTCATTTAAATGTCCATATAACGTTATATATCCATTTCCATGATTAATTGCTATATAATATCCATATCCTCCAGTATCATATGTACATATAATAACTTCTCCAGCTTCAGCTGCAATTACTGGAGTATATTCATCTGCTCCTATGTCAATTCCTTTATGCATTCTTCCCCAACGCCAACCAACATATGAAGTAATATAATATGCTCCTGGAATAGGCCATTCCATCTGTCCTCCCGCATATGTTCCTTGATAATCACTATTTTCAAATGCTCTTGCCAATTCCTCTTCCATTCTGTCTATTGCATCTTGATAGTCAGTTATTTGTTGTTCTAGTTTTTTCTCTTCTTTTGACAAATTATCTGCTTTTTCTTGTCTACTTGCTCTTTTATTCTTTAACTCATTGTTTTTTACTTCTATTTCTTTTTTTGCAGCATCTATTTCTGCTTTTTCATTTTCTAAATCTGTTTTAATTTCTTGTATTTTTTTCTCTTCACTTTCTATTGACTCTAATAATTGATTATCCGCTTCTGCTAATTGTTGCACCATATAATAATTAGAAATTAAACTTGTCAAATCTTCTGAAGCTAATAGTACATCTAAATATGTAGTTTCTCCTGCCATATATATAGCCACTAATCTGTCTCTTAGTAATTGTTCCTTTTCTATATATTCTTTTTGAAGTCTTTCTATCTCATTTTCACTTTCTTTAATAGATTTATTAAGTGCTTCTATTTTTCCTTCTAACTTTCCTATTTCTTTCTCGCATTCATCTATTTCTGCATCTAAATTACATATTGCATCTAACTCCGTTGAGAGTTTTTCTTCTATATCTGTATGTTTTTCTTCTGCATCCTTTTTTTGCTGTTTTAAATCATCTATACTATTAGCCAAAGTAGTTAAGCAAAAGCTTTGCATTAATATTATTATCAAAATAATAGATAATATCTTTTTTAACATATTTTTTCCATCCTTTTATATTCTACAAATTACACATAATTCATAGGATTTTTAGGCACACCATTTATTATTACTTCAAAATGTAAATGTGCTCCTGTAGAAGAACCAGTTGACCCCATTTCTGCAATTGCTTGTCCTCTTTTTACATGTTGCCCAACACTTACTTTTACTGATTGGCAATGTGCATAAAAAGTTGTTAGACCATTACTATGGTTGACTTGTACATAATTTCCATATCCTCCACCACATCCACAAGAATAATTTTTTCCATAATTATGTGAACATCCTGTATTTATATCTACAACAACACCATCTTCTGCTGCAACTATTGTTGTACCATAATTTCCTCCTATATCAACACCTTTATGTCCCAGATATGTTCCCCATATTGGATGCCATCTATAACCAAATGGAGAAGTTATCCAATCTTTTCCATAGCTTGGTACTGGCCATCTTAACTCTCCTGAATATATTTCTCCATCTGTATTTGATGCTGATTCATATATTTTTTTCAATTCTGCTTCCATTGTATCAATTTCATTTTGTATCTTTTTTTGCTCATCATTTAGTTTGTTTACTTTTAGTTGTTTTTCTTGTTTATTAGCTTTTAATGAATTATTTTTAGATTCTATCTCTGCTTTTGCATTATTAACTTCTGTTTTTTCAGTTTCTAATTGAGCTTTTGCATCTTTGATAGTCTTTTCTTGATTTTCTATTGATGTTAACAATTCATTATCTGCTTCTGCTAATTGCTGTACCAAATAATAATTAGAAATTAAGCTTGTTAAATCTTCAGAAGCCAATAGTACATCTAAATATGTAGTTTCTCCCGCCATATATATAGCTACTAATCTATCTCTTAATAATTTTTCCTTTTCTGCATATTCTTTTTGCAATTTTTCTATTTGTACCTGTTTTTCTGTTATGGAATTTTCTAACTTATTAATTTTATATTTTAGGTCATTTATTTCTTCTTCATATTGATTTATTTTTGAAGTTAAATCTTGTATTTCTTGTAATGCAACATTTTTCTCTGTTTTTATTTGTTCTATTTCTTCTTCTTTGTCTTCTATACCTTGTTGTAATTCTCCTTCTCTACTAGCAAAAGAAACATTTCCAGAAAGTATAACAATTAATATAATTAGAATAATAGATAGTATTTTTCTCTTCATAAATTTTTATACCTCCAAATACTTTTTCATTGAAATAGCACTACCTATTGTACCAATTCCAATTCCTAATATTAAATAAACTACTATTAGTAAATTAAACATACTCGAAAAGGTTAATAAATTAATATGAACACGTGCTGCTGATAATGAGGTTATTATTTTTTCTGTTGTTACATTATATGTAATTCCTAAAACTAATATTGATATAAAAGACGCTATTACACCAATTAAAATACCCTCCACCATAAATGGCCATCTTATAAATCCATTTGTTGCACCTACATATTTCATTATAGATATTTCTTTTCTTCTAGCATGTACAGTTAATTTTATAGTATTTGATATTATAAATATAGATATAAATATTAAAATTACTAAAATTACTCCTGAAGCAATTCTAACACCATTAGCTATATTTATTAATGCATTTATTGTATCATCTTTTGTTTGTATTTCTAGTACATTATCAAATTTAAGTATTTGCTCTTGCACCTCTTTGCTTTTTTCCAAATTTGTAAGAGTAACTACATAAGATGCTGGAAAAGGATTATCCTCTTCATAAGATTTTGCCAAATATGGTGTGTTTTTAAACATTACTTTCATTTGGTTTAATGCATCTTCTTTTGACTTATATACTACATTGTTAACATATTCTATTCCTCTTATTTGGTTTTCCAATTCTTTTTCTTGTTCTTTTGAGGCATTTTTATTTATAAAAACTTGCATGCCTTGTTGTGCCTCTATTTCTGCTATAACATGGTTAACATTTTCTCCTATTACAAAAAATATACCAAACACAAACATTGTTGCAAACATAATTATTAAAGATGCAATAGTTGATTTTTTATTTTTAAAAAAGTTTCTAAAACCTTCTCCAATTAAATATCCTAATACACTATATTTCACTATTATAACCACCTTTTTTATCATCTCTTATGATATTACCTTCTTCTATTTGAATAACTCTTTTCTTCATTCTATCTACTATATCTTTTGCATGTGTTGCTACAACTACAGTTGTTCCTCTTGCGTTTATGTCATTTAAAAGAGTCATAATATCCCACGCTGTTTCTGGATCTAAATTTCCTGTTGGCTCATCTGCTATTAACATTGAGGGGTTATTAACTAAAGCTCGTGCTAATGCTACTCTTTGTTGCTCTCCACCGGAAAGTTCATTTGGATAAACTTTTGCCTTATGGCTTAATCCTACTAATGATAAAACCATAGGTACTTGTCTTCTTATATGTTTAGGTGTTGCTCTTACAATATACATAGCATATGCAACATTATCATATACAGTTTTATCTGGTAATAATCTAAAGTCTTGAAAAACGACTCCCATACTTCTTCTTAAATATGGCACTCTACTTGGTTTTAAGAAAGTTGTATCTTTACCATTAATTATAATATTACCTTTTGTGGGTTCTTCTTCTTTTAGTATTAGTTTTATAAGTGTTGATTTTCCCGAGCCTGAACTTCCTACTAAAAAGGCAAACTCTCCTTTTTCTATTATAAAGTTTGCATTGTGAACTGCTTCTGTTCCTGTATCATATGTTTTACTAACATTTCTAAATTCAATCATGTGTATCTCCTTAATACTTTAGACATTTTCATACATTTTGTTTTTTATTCTCTATTATCATAACAATAAAACTGTTTATTTGCAATAGTTTTTTTGGTTAAAAACACCACTTTTTTTGGCTTAATTTACTATTTATGGGCTTTTTCTCCATTTTGTATATTTTTTTAAAATTCACAAAAAATTCACAAAAAAGTGTTAACCTTATTGGCAATGAAACTTATTGTATCCTATTATACAAAAAACATCGGACAAAATCCGATGCTCTTATTTTTAATTTTCTTTTACTTTTTCTATTATTGCTTCTGAATCTATTTTAAAATATTTCATTAGTTCTTCTGCTTTTCCTGATTTACCAAATTCATCTTTTATTCCCATTCTTATTACTTTTTTAGGTTCTACTTCTGCTAATACTTCACATACTGCACTTCCAAGTCCTCCTATTATGTTATGATCTTCCACTGTTATAACCTTTTGCGTTTCTATAGCACATTTTACAATTAATTCTTTATCTATTGGCTTTATTGTATGTATATCAACTACTCTAATATTTATTCCCTCTGTTGCTAACTTTTTCTTTGCTTTTAATGCTTCTTGTACTGTAATTCCTGTTGCAATTATAGTAGCATCTGTTCCATTACCTATTTGAATTCCTTTGCCAATTTCAAATTTTTGTTTTTCTTCATATATTACCTCTGATGCTAATCTGCATAATCTTAAATATACTGGTCCATTAATTTTAGAAATTTCTTCTACTGCCCATTTTGTCTGTATATCATCTGATGTACACATTACTATCATATTAGGAATAGTTCTCATTAAAGAAATGTCTTCTATCATTTGATGTGTTGCTCCATCTTCTCCTACTGTAATTCCTGCATGTGTTGCACAAATTTTTACATTTAATTTTGGATAACAAATACTGTTTCTAATTTGATCATAAGCTCTTCCAGCGGCAAACATAGCAAAAGTACTTGCATAAGGTATTTTTCCATATGTTGATAAACCTGCTGCTATTCCAAACATATTTTGTTCTGCTATTCCTACATCTATAAATCTATCAGGAAATTTTTTTGCAAAAATATTAGTTTTTGTTGCTCCAGATAAATCTGCATCTAATACTACTATATTTTTGTTCTTTTCTCCCAACTCAGCTAACTTTTCGCCATAACTTTGACGTGTAGCAATTTTTGTTTTTTCTTCCATATAACTCATTCCCTTCCTTTTAGCTCTTCTATTGCCTTTTCGTATTCTTCCGCTTTTGGTGCCTTTCCGTGCCATTCTGCTTTTCCTTCCATGAATGATACACCTTTTCCTTTTATAGTTTTTGCTATTATTATCGTTGGTACTCCTTTAGTTTGTTTTGCTGTATCAAATGCATCTATCAAATTAGAAATATTGTGTCCATCTACATTTATTACTTTAAACCCAAAATTTGCAAATTTACCTTCTATGTTCGTTAATCCTGCTACCTCTTCTATTTTGCCATCTATTTGTAAACCATTATTATCTAAAATAACACACAAATTATCTAATTTGTTTTTACTTGCTGCCATTGATGCTTCCCATATTTGCCCTTCGTCTATTTCTCCATCCCCAAGCAAACAATATATTCTACACCCCTCTCTATCCATCTTTGATGCTATTGCCATTCCTACAGCCACCGATAACCCCTGCCCTAATGAGCCTGTTGACATATCTACTCCTGGAATATTTTTCATGTCTGGGTGCCCTTGTAAATTACTTCCCATTTTTCTAAATGTATTTAACTTTTCCTTTTCAAAGTAACCTTTTTCTGCTAAAGTAGCATATAGTGCTGGACTACAATGTCCTTTTGATAGAATAAATCTATCTCTTGTAGGCGAGTTTGGTTCCTTTTCATTAATATTCATTTGATTAAAGTATAATACTGATAAAATATCTGCTGAAGATAGTGCACCACCAGGATGCCCAGAATTTGCTTCATATACTTGGTTTATTATATCTATTCTTATGTTATTAGCTATTTTTTCTAAGGCTTTAATATCTGTAATTTTCAAATTTAATCCCTCCCCACTTATTTTATATCACATCAATTTAATAAATTCAAGATTTTGCCTAAGCAATAAGGTAGAGATTTTATCTAAAAAATTTATTTTTAGATAAAATCTCCAACCTATTGTCTAAAAGTTACTTCCTTTTAATCTATTTTGTTCCAAATATTCTATCTCCCGCATCTCCTAGTCCTGGAACTATATACTTATTTTCATTAAGTCCTTCATCTATATGTGCACAATATATTTGTACATCTGGATGAAGTGTTTTTACTTTTTCTATTCCTTCTGGTGATGCAATAATTGATAAAAATTTTACTTTTGTTACTCCCTTTTTCTTTAGTAAGTCTATTGCATCTACTGCTGTTCCGCCTGTTGCAAGCATTGGGTCTAATAAGAATACCTCTCTTTTTTCTATATCTTTTGGTACTTTAAAGAAATAATTTACTGGTTCAAATGTTTTTTCATCTCTATATATTCCTATATGTCCTATTTTGGCATTTGGTACAACACTTATAACACCATCTAGCATTCCTGTTCCTGCTCTTAATATTGGCACAAATGCTAATTTATCTTCGTTAAATTTTCCTATTTTCATCTTTTTTAACGGTGTTTCTATTTCTATTTCTTCTAACTCAACATTTTTCATTGCCTCATAGCATAGGAACATTGCTATTTCACTTACAATCTCTCTAAATTCTTTCGTTCCGGTTTCTTTATTTCTTAATATTGCCAATTTGTGACTTATTAGTGGGTGGTTTAACACTACAGTTTCCATAATTTTTCCTCCTTTTTCTTGGTGTAGTAGTACAGATACTTTTTATATAAAGTTGATTTTTATTATACAAAAAAAGAATACTAATCCCCTTAGTATTCTCATTTATTTATTACTTTATGTATCTTTCTTTTTTCTTTAATCACTCTTTACACCTCTTTTTCAAATTTTACTATATAAATTAAAAGATTGCAATAGTAAATATAAAAATCTTGTTATTTTTATATAATTGTTGTATAATAGTATTATATCATTTTTATGGGGATGTATTTGGTTTCGACAGTATCCCAGAAGTAAGAATAGCGAGTAGTGGATTCGCCTGGCCACTTTAAAAGGCGAAAAATAAATATAAACGCTGATAATAGAGAATTAGCATACGCTGCCTAGTTAATGGTAGCTCGTCTTACTTTAAATGCCCACGTTTAAAGATTAAGGCGTCATTTAGTGGGAAACGAACCTATTTCTTGCCATAGAAATAGCAGGTATTTTAAATGGCTACCTTAAGAATAAGTTTGTTTGTTAACTTATTCTTAAGGGAATAATAATAACAAACTACACTCGTAGAAGTTCTTGTGGAAAGGTTATTGGACAGGAGTTCGACTCTCCTCATCTCCACCAAAGGAGTAGTAAAAACTACTCCTTTTTTTAGTTCTCCAGTTGTCAAAATCACCTATATAATAATATCATATTGCAATATACGTAACAAGTGTTTTTTATCGTTTTACCAATTAATACACAAAAAAAGAGTGCTTATAACACTCTTTTATGGCTCGTTTAGCACTTCCGTGTGCGAAAATATAAGCTTGTATTTATAATTGTATTTTATGTTTGATTCTATGTTTATAATTTAACATAAGATAAATATTTTTGCAAGTTTTTTTCAAAATTTAATCATTTTCGACTTAATTCTAATATTTAAACTCTAAATTTCTTATACTCTTAATTGAATCGTCTTCATCAATTATTATCTTAAATACTTCTGGTGCTTCAAATATTTTATCTATAATGATATTATTTTTAAATCTTAAACATTTCTTTTTATCATTCGAAATTCTTAATAAATCACACCACTTCATCAGTAAAAAAGTTATAGCTGCACCATGAGAAAAAATTGCAATATTTTTACCTTTATTTTCTTTTACGATTTTACTAAATGCTTTATACATTCTTTCTGTTACTTCTTTTCTACTTTCTCCTTCATTATTTTTAATATTTTCATCATAATATTGTTCTATTCCAATTTCTTTACTATCTAATGGATTTCCATATTTTCTCTCATTAAAATCTTTATTTATATTAATCTTTATATCCAATCTTTCTGCAAAATATTTTGCTGTTTGAATAGATCTAACATAATTGCTTGAATATATCATATCTAATTTATCAAATTCTTCATTCTCACTTAATATTTTTGCTTTTCTTTCTCCTTCTGAACTAAGTATTCTCTTTTCTCTTGTTATTTGATAAAATTCATCACTATGATACTTCTCAATATATTTTGTATCCAATTTTTCTGAATGTCTAATTAAATAAACTATTGTATCCATATATATTTCTCTCCAATTATTTTATATAAATTTTATATTAATCCCTAGAAAAAATATCTCTTGTGTAGACTTTTCCCATAACATCTTTTAGATTATTCTCTAGTCTGTTTGCAACTATAATTGAACTCATTTCTTTAAATTTTTCCAAATCATTTACTACCTTACAATTATTATAACTTTTATCTTTTATCTGTGGCTCGTATATTATTATTTGTTTATTCTTTCTTATAAGCATATCTATTATATCTAATATTGCACTTAACCTAAAATTATCTGAATCTTTTTTCATACATAATTTATATATGCCTATAGTTTTAGGCTTTTTATCTAATATTTCTTTTACTATGTGTTTTTTTCTAGTTAAATTACTATTTACAATAGCAGTAATTAGATTTTCAGGTATATCTTTATAATTTGCTTTTAATTGTTTAGTATCTTTAGGTAAACAATATCCACCATATCCGAATGAAGGATTATTATAATAATTTCCAATTCTTGAGTCCAAGCATACTCCTTCTATTATATTTTTTGCATTTATGCCTTTCATTTCTGCATAAGTATCTAATTCATTAAAATATGCTATTCTCAATGCTAGATATGTATTAGAAAATAGTTTTACTGCTTCCGCTTCCGTAGAATTCATAAATTTAATTGGTACATCATTTTTTAATGATGCTTTTTCTAACATTGTTGCAAATTGTACTGCATTTTTAGTATTATCACCTACTATAATTCTAGATGGATATAAATTATCATATAAAGCTCTACCTTCTCGTAAAAATTCTGGTGAAAATATAATATTTTTCATTTTATATTTTTCTTTTATTTTTTTTGTAAATCCTACTGGAACTGTAGACTTTATTATTATTGTTGTATCTAAATTCATATTATGTATTTTCTGTATTGTTTCCTCTACTAATGATGTATCAAAAAAGTTCTTATTTTCATCATAATTAGTAGGCATACAAATAATTATATAATTGGCTTCTTTAAATGCCTCCTTATAATCCAAAGTCGCATTTAAATTTAATTTTTTTGTTTTTCAGTATTCCTTTATATATTCATCTTCAATAGGGCTAATTCTTTTATTTATCATATCTACTTTTTCTTTTACAATGTCTAATGCACTAACTTCATTATATTGACTTAATAATACCGCTAACGATAAACCTACATAACCTATTCCAACAACTGCAATTTTCATAATTTTTCACTCCAGTTACATATAATATTCTTTATACCATTTTGCAAATTTTTTTAGTCCTTCTCTTAATGATGTATTTGGTTTAAAATTAATTTCTTCTTCTAATTTTTTAGTATCTGCATATTTTTGAAATTTTTTTAATTTATTCAATCTATATTCTTTTAATTTTACATCATAATATTCATTTAAATTATCTATTCCTATTATTTTTACATTTTTCTCTTCTAATAATTTATTAGTTAGGTTTGCTCCTATAAAACCTGCTACTCCTGTGATTAAATACACATCCATTCTATCTTTCATTTTCTTCCTCTTCTCTTTTTTCTACTTTTTCACCTATCCTTGATAATATTTTCTGTAATATTTTTTCTCTATCTTTTGATGTATCTATATATTCTATTCCATATCTAGGACATTCTACTTTTAGCATTCTATTTTTTTCATCCCATTTATCAGCATTTGCAGACAACTTCTCTTCTGATATTCTATATGTCCAATCTTTTTCTGTATCATGCTCTCTACATAATTTCATAATTCCTTGTTTATCAAGATCTCCATGCCCTAAACAAACACAAATTAAATTTCCCATATCAAGTAATTCTCTAGCATATTTAGGCTCTAATTGACCACTTTCAAGAATTGTTCCATAATTTTTTGTATCTTGATGTATAGAAGATTTATAAATTTCTAATATAATTCTTTGAAATTTATCACTATGAACTAATTCTTTTCTTGCTTTTACATTTTGTATATAATATTCTTCTCTTCCTGTTCCTCTTATTATTCCCCATATAATAGAATCTGCATGAATTATATTATATTGATTAAATTCATCTTTTATCATATTTCCTAATGTTGTCTTTCCTGCTCGTGCTACTCCTATAATTAAAACATTTTTCATATTATTTAAATTCCTCCAATTTTTACATATATAAATTCATTTCTTGTGAAAAATCTTTTATTTCTTCTTTATATTTTTGAGATATCAAATTTGTATTAAAATATTGGTAACTATCTAATAAACATTCATACATATTATCATCATAATCTATATTTTCTTCATATATTACTTCATTATTTTTTATAATTGAAACATTTCCGTCTTGCAATTTATTTAAATCTTTATCATAAAATAAAAATTCACCTTTAACTACTATGTCATTATTACATATAACTATAACTTCTCTAATTTTTGTATTCGTTGAAAAATCACTTTCATGTATTACATATACATTATTTTTCTTTGTAATAATCTTACTATATCCATGCTTTTCTAATATTTCATTTCCTCTTACCATTGATTTTTCTTCTTCTAATAATAACTGTGTATCTTTAGGATTATTTAATAAAAACTGTGAAATATATACTTGATGTGGAATATCATGCTCTACATTTCTTGTTGTCTTTTTATACATACCTCTTCCATTAAAACTTTCTTCAGTTCTATTTTTAGAAAAATTGGTATATATAATAACTGGAGTTAATTTTTTTTGCTCTAATATGTATTTCATTTTTTTTACTATTTTAGAATATACATAGTTATGTACCATTACTATATTTAAATCTTCATTTTCGGAAAAAAATTTATCATCAACAATAAAAGGTTTCTCAACCAATATGTCTTTCAAATTTAGTTTCTTACATTCCATAATAATGTCAATAAATACACTCTTTGGTGTGCATATATCAACAATAGTATTTTTTACATCTAGTTTTTCCTCTCTAATTGCGTCTTCTAACCTCAAATATACTTTTGATTCTTTTATATTTTCATTTTTCATTTTTCCATCTATATCAACAAAGTAGATTTTTCCCATATTTTTAAATTTTTGATATGAATAGTAGTGCAAAAATCCTGCTTTTCCTGTTCCTACAATAATTATATCTTGCATCGTTTTATACTCCCTTTTAATTCTAATAATTCATTTGATATTTCATTTGTCTTTTTATATAGTTCTTTGCAAATATTAGTTCTATAAAATGCAAAATTTAAAAGTTCTTCTTTGTTTTTGACATTTTCTTTAAAATATTCACTATATCCAAATGTACTTCTTGCTAATTGTATTAAATATACATATGGTAAATATTTTAAATCATATTCATTTAAATTTGTAATTTTATATACTTCTTTTGTATATTCTACAATGTTATTAATATTTATAATTCCATTTCTAGCCTCTTTATCTATATAACTATAAGATCTTGCTATTTCCCATATAATAGGTAGTTTTTTTACTTTTATAAAATCTATTATTGCCTTTATTTTATATTCATCATTATAAATAAATTGTAAACTACTATAATCACCATGCGATACTTTATGTGTAATATTACTTAATCCTTTTAGTTCTTCATTTTTACCTAATTCTTTTAATAATTGTTTCTTAAAAACTATATCCTCTTTTATCTTTGTTGATATTTCTGAATCGTCCAATTTTTTTAAAATTTCATCATATTTTTTATTTGCCTTATTAAATTCTTTTTCCGAATACCAATCCATAATATTAACTTCATCATCTATTTTGTATCCTTCAAAACCTTTTATTATTTGGCCCAAATAATATCCAGATTCTAATAATTGTTCAAAACTTCCCGTATTTTTTTCAAAAACATTTCCTTCAATGAAATCTTGAATAACTACTACTCTCCCTTTATGCTCAAAGAAAAATTCATTATTGTTATTTTTTAAATACGTTGGTAATGGTACTTTAGAATTTTCTTTTAAATATTTTATTGCATTAATTTCTTTTAATACATCGCTTTGTGAATATTTAGATTGAAATTCTTTTAATATAAAATCTCTATTATTTGCCCTAATTTTATATATATTAGCAGTACCTTTATTAACAGTTTCTATATTATTTACTTTTAATCCATATTTTTTATAAAGTTCTTTTTTTATTTCTACATTAGAAAAAGTTGATTCTTCTATCATTTTCAAATTTCTCCTAATTCTTTTAAGATTTCTTTTTTATCTCCTCTAACATCAATATTAATTATTTTTGATTCAATAATTTTATTAAGAAATTTTTTTGTGAAAATATTAGTATTATATAGTTCGATATCATCTGTAAATATTGGCATCATACAATTCCAATAGCAAAAAGGTGCTAGATTCTTTACTATATAATATTGATTATTATTTATATTTATTTTTGTATTACCATTATCACATAATCCAATTATTCTAACTATTCTTTCTATTTTTATATTCTTAAAATTTTTACCCTGTTTCAAAATTGTTATTTTTCCTTCATCTATATCAAAACTAGATCCTAATTTTTGAAATATCATTCCGTTTTTACATTCAAGCCATGTTTGATCTGTAGAATTTATTTCATACCCATTATTTTCAAATTCTTTAGCAAGTGTTGATTTTCCTTGTCCAAATTCTCCAACAATTAGTATTCCTTTATCTAGTTTACTAACAACAATAGAATGCATTAACATATTATTTTCATCATTTATTAAATAAGCAATTACATTGTTAATAATTGGATATATATCTGTCTTTATTATTCTGCTATTTAAAATTTTTTTATTTCCCATTAAATTTATCTCAACAGAATTAATATTAAATTTTAGATAATTATTGGTAGATTTTCCTGTAACTGTTTCAAATTGCCCAAATCTTTTAAAAATATATTCGTCATATTCTCTACATCTGTTGATAACTTCTAATAATTCATTTTTTATTTTATAAATCATATTTTATTACCTCTATGAAATTTTCTTTATGATTTAATATTTTAAGTTTATCTTTATTTTTTAGAATTTGAAATATTTTTTTATAAAGTAATTTATCATACGGAAAAATGTTTTCTTCTTTCATAAAATCATATATATCGTATTTTAATGAAGTTTGATCACTGGTTCCTTGAGTAACAGCACAATACATATTAATTAATTTTGATGTTTCCTCATCATTAATAGTATTCATTAAGTAAAAGTCTGATAATAGTTCTAAAAATTTACTTTCAATTTCTCTATAATAATGTGCTTTAATTCCTTCGGTATTAGATATCATTGATAAAGCGTGACCATATTCATGAACTAAAGTATACACATCTTCAATAGTTTCAGTTTGACCGGCCACTATATAAATATTACCATTTTTAATATTAGTATACCCACCAGCATCCTTTAAATCTTTTTTAGTGAATATAACATTATTGTTTCTTACTTTAAACATACTTAAAAACTTTTTGAATATTTCTTTATCAAGAGTAGCAAAAAAATCATGAGTAAGCATAAAAACATCTTCTTTAGAGTATTTTTTACTAAATTTTGGAATATCAATATCCTCCTCGATAAAACTATTATAAATATGTTCCTCAAAAGGTAATGCACTTGTTTCTATTTCGATATTATCCCAAGCAATATAATCTTTAGTATTTAATTTTATGTCTCCATATTCTGATTTCATTATATCTC
>OLSB01001637.1_pt1 | contig 20952 bp, 14 predicted proteins | sample 1672071 | NCBI WGS metagenome assembly OLSB01 (sample SAMEA3136642, study PRJEB25190) | human gut metagenome | biome: human gut; feature: human-associated habitat; material: faeces | place: Austria | collected 2013 | reverse complement strand
CCGCCTGCCGGATATGGGGCACGAACACGCAGTCGCCGCTCTCGTAGTCGAAGGGCACGCCCTCGTCTATGGTGAAGGGCAAGATGCCCCAGTTGATGCAGTTGCTGCGGTAGCGCTTGGTGGCGAAGCCGTAGCAGATGTTGGCAAAGCCCCCCAGCACCTTCTGGCAGGAGGCCGCCTGCTCCCGGGCGCTGCCGTCGCCGGGCTTATTGGCGAACACGGCAGAGCCGAACTGCGTGCATTTCGCCAGCTCGTCGGCGTCGCCCACCTGCGAGAGCACCTCTCTCAAATGCGCCGACACCACGCCGCTGCGCCGGTCATTTTCCTGCGCCGCGATCTTCTTGGAAAGCCCCACATACTCCGGCACCCGCCGGCTCAGGGTAAACTCCGCCAGCCGCAGGGGATTGCTGCGGTAGGAGGAGGTCTCGCCCGAGGGGATCAGCTCGTCGGTGGTGGTCACAGGGTCGTGGATCACCGCCGCCAGCTCCACCAGCAGGTTCTCTTCCAGCGCGTGCATCTTGGGCCAGTCGGTGATGTTGGGACCCATTTGCAGCTCCGCCGTGGGGTCGGCCTTGCCGAAGCCGTAATATACCCGATTTTTATACACCGTGCCGTCAAAATGATATTCGTGCCGCACGGGGGCATAGTCCACCTCCGTGGCGGGGGTGATGCGGCCGCCGCTTGCCGCGGTGGCAGCGATGGATCGGGCATCCATGAGGCACACGCCGGCAAACTGCCCCTCTCCGGGCTTGCTGCCCTCGCGGTTGGGGAAGTTGCGGGTGGTGTGGCGCAGGGAAAGGCCGTTGTTGGCGGGCACATCTCCCGCGCCGAAGCAGGGGCCGCAGAAGCTGGGCTTGATGATAGCCCCCGCCTCCAGAAGCGCCGCCGTAGCGCCCACCTTCATCAGCTCCAGCGACACCGGCACCGAAGTGGGGTACACGTCAAAGCTGAAAGCGCCGCTGCCGGTGAATTTGCCCCGCAGAATGTCCGCCGCCTCGGTGATGTTGTCAAACAGGCCGCCGGCGCAGCCCGCAATGACCCCCTGATCCGCCCACACGCCGCCGTCGTGAATTTTGTCCGTCAGATGCGGGTCGGCCTTGGGGAAGCGCCGCCGCGCGTCTTCCTCCACGCCCTTGAGAATTTCCTCGGCATTTGCCAGAAATTCTTTAATGGTGTAGGCGTTGGAGGGGTGGAAGGGCAGCGCGATCATCGGCTCCACCTTGTCAAGCTCTATGGTGATATACTTGTCATAGTAAGCCCCGTCCTTCGGGTGCAGGGGCTTGTAGTCCTCCTCCCGCCCGTGGGTCTTAAAGAAGCGGCGGGTGGCCTCGTCTGTCTCCCAGATGGAGGAGAGACAGGTGGTCTCCGTGGTCATCACGTCGATGCCGTTGCGATAGTCCATGGGGAGCTTTTCAATGCCGGGGCCGCAGAACTCCAGCACGCAGTTGTTCACGAACCCCGTTTCAAATGTCGCCTTCACCAGCGCAATGGCCACGTCGTGCGGCCCCACGCCCTGCTTCGGCTCGCCGGTGAGATACACCAGCACCACCTTGGGCATGGGCACGTCCCATGTGTTTTTGAGGAGCTGCTTGGCAAGCTCCGGCCCGCCCTCGCCCACGGCCATGGTGCCCAGAGCCCCGTAGCGGGTGTGGGAGTCGGAGCCGAGGATCATCTTGCCGCAGCCCGCCAGCTCCTCCCGCGCGTAGGAGTGGATCACGCTCTGGTTGGCGGGCACATAGATGCCGCCGTATTTTTTTGCCGCGGAGAGGCCGAACATGTGGTCGTCCTCGTTGATGGTGCCGCCCACGGCGCAGAGGCTGTTGTGGCAGTTGGTCAGCGCGTAGGGGATGGGAAACTCCTTCATGCCGGAAGCCCGCGCCTGCTGAATGATGCCCACATAGGTGATGTCGTGGGACACCATGGCGTCGAAGCGTATTTTCAGCTCCATAGGGTCGGAAGACGTGTTGTGCGCCTGCAAAATTTGCCAGGCCATGGTGTTTTTCCGCCTCTGCTCCGTCGGCAGCCCTGCGTCGTCGGTCAACCGTCCGTTCTGCAGAAAAACGCCCTTATCAAAGCACCGGATCATTGCTGTATCCTCCTTGTGTATAGAAATAAATAATCAAAGTGAGTATATCATACTCCTGCCCCTTTGTGAATCCCCTTCCGCTTCGGCCTTGCCGAGTTTTGACGAGGCCGCTTTTTTCTGGCTGTTTTTTCATATTATTTAATTTTTTTTGCAAAAAAAGGCTTGCAATGAACATGTATGTACGATGTATACTGCCATCGTAAAAATAGGTGCAAAATGGGCTAATGCCCAAAAAATGTCATCGGCAAAGTGCCAGAAAGCGGCCGCCTCGGTTCAATAGGCGGCCAAAAGGAGGTAATCATGAAAAAAAGGATCGCAAGCATACTGCTGGTTCTGGTGATGGCTCTGAGCCTGATCCCCACCACGGTATGGGCATGGACATCAACGGTTTCGACCTTTGAAGCCCTAAAAAGTCGAATTTCCAGCCGCTCCTATAACAACCCCATTGAGATCGTTGTGGATGGAACCATCGAGATCAGCGAAACCCTGAACATCAACCCCACCCAGGCCGGTGACGGCTCCATGGCCTGGTATAAATTTTGGGACCAGAACATCATCATCTCCGGTGCAGACGCCAACAGCAAGCTGGTGCGCGCCAAAGGCTTCACGGACGCTCTGTTCAATCTGGAGGGCAAGCAGGGATATAGCGGCGCTGGAGGCTCGGATCATCCCGCCTACGCATCGCTGACCCTGCGGAACATCACTCTGGACGGCGGCAGCGACACCACGACTGCCGGATATGCCGCCATCAGAGCGAAGGAATACAGCAATGTGATCCTGGAAGACGGTGCCGTGATCCAAAACTGCAAAAACATCAATAATGCTGGCGGTGCCGTGTATCTGGGCAGCGGCAATAACGGCGGTGCCGCTACATTTACCATGAGCGGAACTGCCCGCATGGAAAACAATGAGGCCGGTATGGGCGGCGCATTGTATGTCAGCAATGCGCCTGCTGAGGTCACCATCAGCGGCGGCACCATGCAGAATAACACCGCTCGGAAAAATGGCGGTGCCATCAGCTGCGACGCAAGCAGCTACTACTCCCTCTCCATTCCCCTCAAGCTCCTCGGCGGCACCATTAAAAACAACACTGCCGGCATCAAGGGCGGCGGCGTGTACTTTGGCGGCACAACCGTCTGCACCGTGGGCGGCGCCCTGAACATCACCGGCAACACCCAGGGCGACAGCAAGACCGCCAGCAACCTCCACGTCGGCGAAGAAGCAAAAAATCCGCAGATCTCCATCGGCTACGGCGATGACAAGCTGACCTCCGCCGCCCGGATCGGCGTGAATTCGGATCTTGTCCCCACAAAGCAGATCGTGTACGGCACCACGGCCACCAATATCTTCTTCAGCGACCGCACCGACTGCGCCTTGGTGCCCAATGGCAACAGTCTGGATCTGAAGGCCACCGACACCCACACCCACTGCCCCTGCAACAACACCTACACCACCTCCGACAGCTACCATAATCACGCTGCCAACACAACGTGGACGGGCATTAACAGCCTCGCCGCCATCAAGTCCAGCGGCAACTACTATCTGCTCAACGACGTTACCATCGACGATACTTGGGCGCTGGACGTGAATAAATCCAACGTCAGCCTCTGCCTCAACGGCCACAAGCTCATCATTAATGCAAACTATAATAGACCCTGCATCAGCATCCCCGGCTACAGGACCCTCACCCTCACCGACTGCGGCCAGACCGCCGGCCAGATCGTCGCGCAGGGCTCGCAGTACGATCTGGAGCACTACAGCAACTACGCCATCAAAATCGACGCAGGCGGCACATTCAATATGTATGGCGGCGAGATCACCGGCTTCAAGGCTGATGCGGTCGTGTACAACTATGCCGGCAAATTCAACCTCTTCGGCGGCAAGATCACCCACAACGACGCCTGCGGTGTCCACGTTCTGGGTGACTACCAAAATCGTACAACGCCGATGCCGGTATTCAATATGTTCGGCGGCGAGATCAGCTATAATACCATCAATGGCTCCGATGTAAATGGCGGCGGTGTGCTGCTGAACTACACATCCAAGTTCAATATGTCCGGCGGCTCTATCAAGAATAACACCGCCGGCGGCAGCGGCGGCGGCATTGCCGCCTACGGCAACAGCGACGGAGATGCCACCCTGACCATCTCCGGCGGCGAGATCAGCGGCAACCGCGCCAGCTGCAGCAGCACGCAGAAAGACGATCAGGGCGGCGGCGGCATCTATTTGGGCGCCTGCAGCAAGCTGACCCTCTCCGACGGTAAGATCACCGGCAACTACGCCTGCGCTGAGAATTATAAGGAAACTCAAACCAATAACGGCGGCTACGGCGGCGGCGTGCTCTTCCGCAGCGCCCGCGCCTTCTCCATGACGGGCGGCGAGATCAGCGGCAACCACGCCGGTATGTCTTCCTTCCCCAAGGGCTACGGAACCAAGTATGTCGGCGGCAGAGGCGGCGGCGTGTATATCGACAATATCGACAACGCCAAGTTCTATATGAGCCGCGGCTCCATCAAGAATAACACCGCCGATGACTGCGGCGGCGGCGTGTACTTCTGCTCCAAAGGCTATGTGTATCTGTCCAATAAGCCCGTCATTCAGGGCAACACCGGCAAGAAAGGCGCCGCCGACAACCTGTACCTCGACTATAATAACTCGAAGCAAAGATTCGATGTTAACGGCACTCTGAACTCCGGTGCGGACATCGGCATAAGCACGTCGAAAGCCCTCTACGGCTCCGAGACCGTTACCGTCAGCAGGGGCAAAGCCATCACTTACGATGAATTCAAGTATTTCAAGCCCGACCGTTCCGATTATGAGGCTTTCCTCACGAATTACGATAGCTATGTCGCCCTGCGTCTGAAGACCTATGATGTCAAGATTAACCTGCCCGAGGGCTTGACCCGCTTGGCAAGCAGCGGCGAGCTGGAGCAGAACTGCTCCACCCTCACCAAGGTTTATGCCTACCTCACCGACGCCACGAACTACTATATCCCCGATGATTACGGTCTGACCCTCAACGGCCTCACCGTCGGCAAGGCTAATAACCGCATCTACATCAGCGGCTCCCCCACCGCCGACACCACCATCACCCTGCCCGCCCCCACGGAAAAGGGCGAGCAGCCCAATGCCCCCACCGGCCTTGAAACCCAGGATCCCACCAGCACCGACGGTCTCGGCCATATCAACAACACCACCTCCAAAATGGAGTACCGTTTGGTCGGCAGCACCGGTAGCTGGACCAACTGCGGCTCCGACTGGACCACTGCCCGAGCCGGCAAGTACGAGGTGCGCTACAAGGCCACTGACACTCTGAAGCCCTCCCCCTCCACCGAGGTGGTCATCAACCGCTTCATCGAGTCCATCCCCGTGCCCACGCCCCGCGGCCCCTTCGTCTATAACGGCGAAGAGCAGTACGGCCTGTATCCGGGCGAAGCCCATGGTTACACGTCTAACAGATGGTACGCTTGGAATGCGGGCACATACACCTCCAAGCTGACGCTGAAAGACGGCTTCAAGTGGCTGGACGGCTCCACCGGCACCAAGGAGGTGCAGTGGGAGATCCGGAAGCTAACCCCCACCGCCGAGCACTTCGTCTTTAAGGCTCCCGCCGATCTGGAGTATAACGGCACCGCCAAGGAGGCCACCATGAGCTGGATCCGCGGCAGCACCCCCGGCTGGGGCATAGGGAGATTCGAAGCCAACAAATTCACCGTAACCTATAAGCAGAATGGCAAGGTCGTGGCCGCCCCCACGGAAATGGGCACTTATCAGGTGTATGTGTCCGTGGCCAATAATGACAACCTCAACGCCGTTTCCGATCTGACCGATTCCTCCTGGACCTTCACCATTACCCACACCGGCAACCACCACTGGGGTGAATGGAAGCACAATGACACCCAGCACTGGCAGGAATGCACCGTGTCCGGCTGCACCGAGAAGAACGGTCTGGCCGACCACGACGGCACCGCCACCTGCACCAAGCGGGCTTACTGCTCCGTCTGTCAGATCTCCTACGGCAGCATTGACCCGACCCATCATAACCTCCAGTCCGTCGCGGCTGTGGAGCCTACCTGCACCCAGTCCGGCAACAACGCCTACTGGAAGTGCCAGGACTGCGGCAAGTTCTTTGCCGACAGCGGCGCTGTCAATGAGATCACGGATCACAGCAGCGTGATCCGCAAGGCTTTGGGTCATGACTACTCCGTGAAGTCCGATAACCTGCGCAGTGAAGCTGCGAATTGCCAGGAGCACGACACCTATTGGTATGTGTGCGCCCACGACAGCACCCATATCGCCAAGGACGATCCCGCCGCCGCTGACAAGTATTATAGCGGCGCGGCAGGCTCCCACATCTATGGCACCGCTCTGACCGACTTCGGTGCCGACGGCCACGGCTACAAGTGCACCCTCTGCGACAGCCGTAAAGATGTCCAGAGCCACGACTTCCGTGACGTGCCAAATGCCTCCTTCCTCCAGAGTGCAGCCACCTGCCAGCACAGATCCGTGTACTATAAGTCCTGCACCTGCGGCGCCGTGAGCACCGAGACCTTTGAGTACGGCGACACAGCGCCCCATTCGGCAAAGGACGGCTATGAGTCTGACGGCGTAAACCACTGGCACATCTGCAAAGACTGCAGCGAAATTCTCGGTGAAAAGGCTCCTCATGCTGCAGCCGACGGCTGGAAGTCCGATAAGGACGGCCACTGGAAGGTCTGCAAGGACTGCGGCGCCGCCATCGACGGCACCAAGACCGCCCACACCCCCGATCGTGATGCAGCGGACTATGAGAACCCCGTCCTCTGCACTGACTGCGGCTATGAGATCGCCCCTGTCCGTCCCGACGTCAATGTCACCGTGACCATTCCCTTCTCCATGACCGTGAAGAAGACCGGCGAGGCCGCTCCCGGTCAGGAGAGCTTCAAGCTGACCTTTGTCGGCATGATGCCCGACGGCCTGAAGGACTTCGTCACCATCGTGAACGACACCATCGAGACCAATGGCGAGAAGACCTACACCGGCAGCTTCGTCTTCACCATCAAGGCCAGCAAGCTGAACTCTATCTCCGACGGCATCCAGCTGACCCAGGTCAAGGGCAGCGCCGAGGGCTGGACGTATGACGAAACGCTGTACTATGTCACCCTCGACATTGAGGATGAAACAGTCAGCCTGCGTGATGTCAGCATCATGGGCGAGGGCGATGAGTTCATCCCCCTGAATCCCAAGGAAGACGGCTCCCCGCTGGTAGCCTTCACCAACAGCTATAACGCCAGCCTGCCCACGCCTCCCGTGAAGACCGGCGACGCCGGCATCACCCTGTGGGTCTCTCTGGCAGCTCTCAGCGGTCTGGTCATGCTCGCCATCCCCGAGCTCAAAAAGCGCAAGACCCATCGCTGATCTCCCGACCAAATAAAAACGATCCCCGCTCTCAGTGAGAGCGGGGATCGTTTTTATCTCATATCCTGTCCGCAATAGCGTCGTAAAACCCCTGCAGCCGTGCAGGGTCTGGGTCGTTGGTCTGCCCCAGCATGACCTGCTTGTTGCCGCCGTGGTAGTCGCTGCCGGCGGTGACGAGCAGGCCGAACCTGTCCGCCAAATCCAGCATGATCTCCTTCTGCCGCGGCGTAAAGGTGGCGTAGTAGCACTCCAGCCCCATAAGCCCCGCCGCCCGAAAGCGCTCCACCCGCGCGGCAATCTCCTCCTCCGTCAGCTTCTTCGCCCCGTCCGCCAGTATCCCGTGGGCCAGCACCGGAATGCCGCCCGAGCACAAAATGGCGTCAATGGCCTCCTCCGGCGAAAGGCTCGGCTCGCTACCGTGATAGCCCTCGAACGCCTCAAACCCCTCGTCCTTGGTGCGCACATACCCCTTTTTCAGCATCATGGCCACAAAGTGCGGCCTGCCGGGGTTTTTCAGCGCCAGCAGCTCCGCGCGCTCCTCGTCGGTGAAGGTGAAGCCGTATTTTTCCTTCAGATAGCCAAATCGGTTCTGCATTTTCAGAATGCGGCTGTGGTGGGAAAAGGCCACCGCCTCCCGAATGGCAGGCTTGCTCCCGTCGAAGCCGTAGCCCAGCATGTGGTATTTCCCCCGCCCGTCCTTGCAGGAGAACTCCACGCCCCCGATAAACACCGGATCCCCCTCCCGCAGCAGCGCCCGCACGGCGGCGCACCCCTCGGCGGTGTCGTGATCCGTCAGGGCAAAGAGGTCAAGCCCCGCCCTGCGCACGCAACACAAAAGCGTCCGGGGCGTGTCCGTGCCGTCGGAATATACGGAGTGCATGTGCAGATCCGGTTTTTCATAGGTGCTCTTTTTCATAAACGCCGCCATCTCTCTTCTGTGTTATGAATTATTATACCCCATTTTCCCCGTCCCCGCAAGCCAAACAGCCCCGCTGCAAATTGCCTATGGCGGACAGGCTCCGTTTGTGGTATGATACAAAATGCAACAAAGGAGTGGATGACTATGCAAACGATTTTTTCCAAGCTGCTGTATGAAATGGAAAAGCAGCACGACACCGTGCTGGCCACCATCATTCGCGAGTCCGGCTCCACGCCTCGCGGCGCAGGCGCGCAGATGCTGGTGAACGCCCAAGGCCCCCAGGCGGGCACCATCGGCGGCGGCAATGTGGAGAACCTGTCCATTATTCATGCGCAGGAGTTGATAGCGCGCAAACGCGGCGACGTGCGGGAGTACAAGCTGCACCGCAGCGAAACCGAGGACATCGGCATGGTGTGCGGCGGCGACGTAACGGTGCTGTTCACCTTCATCCCCGCCTCGGATGCCTCGTGGCGCGCCCTCGCCTCCTCCCTGCTGGAGCGTATCGCCAAATACCAGCCCTGCTATCTGTCGCTGCCCCTCACCGGCCAGAGCGGCTATCTCACCGATGAGCCGCCCAAGGACGGCGCATTCTCCCTGCCCGTGGCCATTGGGGAGCGTGCGCTCCTCTTCGGCGCCGGTCACTGCGCGCTGGCGCTGGCGCCGGTGCTCAAGTCCATCGGCTTCCGCGTCACCGTGTTCGACGACCGCGCCGATCTGGTGACAAAAGAGCGCTTTCCCGCGGCGGAAAGCCTCATCTGCGGTGACTTCGGCCATATCGCCCAATACATCACCACGGAGCCGGAGGACTACATCGTCATCATGACCAGCGGACACACCCACGACTTTGAGGTGCAGGAGCAGATCCTGCGCCGCCCCGCCGCCTATGTGGGCGTCATCGGTTCCCGCGCCAAGACCGCCTCGGTGAATGCGCGCCTCCGCGCCGCCGGCGTAGACGAAGCCGCCATCGCCTCCCTGCACACGCCGGTGGGCGTGGCCATCAAGGCCGTGACACCGGCGGAGATCGCCGTGTCCATCGCCGGTGAGATGATCTATGAGCGGGCGCTGCGGCGGGAGCAGGCCGGCATTCAGGTTCACGGCTGCCCCATGCACTGATTAATATCCCAAAAAATAAGACCTCCGATACAGCCGGAGGTCTTATTTTTATTTTGCACACGCCGCCGCTTTCCGCTTCCGCAGGATAAAGGGCAGCTGAAACAGCGTCACCAGCGCCGCACCCAGCGCCATCAGCCGCAGCAGATACGCATACCAGCCGCTATCGAGGTTCAGATACGGCAGGTTCTCCATAGGCGGCCGCACGAGGTACATGAAGTTCGTCCCGTAGGCCGACAGGGCGCCGTTTATGTAGATCATGAGAAAGCTCAGCCCCAGCAATATCCCCAGATTCCGCAGCAGAGTCTTCCCGCCCAGCTCCGCCCTCTTCGACAAAATCAGATACAGGCAGAACCACATTATCCCCGCGTGGTACACGAAGCACTGGTAGGCGAAGATCGTCCGAAAGTCCGTGCCGTTGGTGGGGATCAGCAGGGCAAAAAAGCTCCCCAGCGTCCCCATGACCGCCAGAAAATCAATGACATACTGCTTGGCTCGCCCCTCCCGCCCGAAGGTGACGTACAGCACGCCGAACAGCATCAGGCTGCACAGGTGAAAGGGCAGCGAACACGGATCCAGGCTCATGCCGCCGGCGGGATTTGCCTGCATGTCGCTCATCATTTTGCTGATCTCGCTGAAGGCGCATATGGCGGTCATCACATACCCCGCCCGCCGCAGGCTCCACTGTTTTTTCACGCTGATGACCGTCATTCCCGCCACGAACACGGCGCTCAGCGCCATCCAGATAAAGTGCTCTGACGTAAACATTTTCCTTCCTCCCGCCCGTTTTTTTCTCTACTTTACCATGGTTCCGCCCCGATAACAAGTCCCCGCCGCCATTATAATTTTTTCCCGCATTTTCTTTTTTAAGTACACCCGTGAGCCGTTTGTCTTCGCCCCCGGTCAAGTTCGTGTGACGCTGGACATCGCCTTTCTCTTCCGGTTCATCGCCGTGGGCATCGTTTTGGCCGCCGGCCTGATCCCTCTGGCCGTCATCGGCAGCGTCATCATCGGCGTCATCCTTCTGGTCTTCGTGAATAAAAAATCCCATCTCAATCCCTACATCGTGGTGCTCTCCTGCGCCGATTCCGCCGCCGAGCAGGCCGCCGGCGGGGCTGCTTGCGTTTTTTGGCAAAAATGACCGTCTTTTTCCCGTTTTCTATTGTAAATGTCAAAAAATGATGGTAAAAATTATTAAATGATTATTCAAAAAGGAGTTTTCCCTATGAGAGATGAACTGCACCGGCAGAAAAAAGAAGCCATCATGGAAAAATGCTTTAATTGCTACGCCGAAAACGGCCTCACCGGCACCGGCATCAAGGCGCTGGCGAAGGTCTGCGGCTGCACGTCAGGGAATCTGTACTCCTATTTCAAAAATCTGGACGACCTCATCATTGAGTCCACCGCCTACTGCATGTCCAAGGTGGAGGATGAGTTCATGGCCAAGGCGCCCACCGATCCTGCGGACATCCAGCGCTTCATTGAGGAAGTCCCCTACTGGACGGCGGAAAAGCACGGGAAAAAATACCGCCTGATGTATCAAGTTTACACGCTGCCGAAATATATTGAACACGGGAAGAAGTTTTTCGAGGGCGTGAACGAGCGGTACACGGAGTACGCCAAGCGGCTGGAGGAGCGGATCGGCATCCCCCACACCACCATCACGCCGCTGATCTTCATTTTCGTGCGGGCGTGCGTCCACTTTGCCATGTTCGGGGACGAATACTACCTGAAAAGCCAGATGGGCGTATTGAAGCAGGGCGTGGATCTGTTTTTGAAAAAATATAACGGCGGATGACGGGAGAAAGGAACTTTCTACGAAAAAGACGGTGCGGATGGCGAGGACGGCACCGACGGCAAGGACAGCGCCTGCCGGGGATATTTCTACGCTACAGGCACCACCAGCGAAAATGTACTCAACTGGCCCCTTATCATGAGTGAGAAAGTGAACAGCGGCGGGCTCATCTCCTACAATGCAGCAGACCGCACGATCACCCTGAAAAAAGGCCACACCTACAATGTGTGCTTCACCGGCTCTTTACGGTTCAACTCCAACGACTCCAAAAACCTCTCCATGGGTGTGTGGCTGGAGGACGGATACCAGCCGGACATCGCCAAAAGCGCCACTTTCACTCGTGAGTACAACGAAGGCAATAAATATGTTTCACTGAGGATCCCTATGACATACATTCGCTTCTATGTGGCGGATAGTCAGGACATCACCCTGCAATATACGCTGCTGAAGGAACATAGCGGCACCTATGTGGACTATCTTGGCTATCATCTCACCATCACGGCGCTGAACTGAGCCACGGCGCAGCAAAAGCACGAGCCGCAGAGCTTCTGCTCTGTGGCTCGTTTTTGTTTACTGTATCCCTGCGGCGGCTGCCCACGCCCGAATGTCTGCCACGGTGGCATCGGGGTCAAACCGCGCGCCGGAGAGGACGTCCGCCCCGTGGATCTGCTCTTTTAGGGCGGCCTCGCTGTCTTCGATGCCGCTGCTGCCGGAGGTGCAGAAAAAGGCCACCCGCTTCCCCGCGAAGTCATAGGAATCTATAAAGGTGTTGATGATCCGCGGCGCCGTGCCGCCCCAGATGGGGTAGTAAAATGTAGCCAGTTCCCCTCATGCGTCGATTTTACTGGGTTTAACGGTATACAAAACTGTGTTTACTGTTACTATCTTTCATTCTTTTCCAAAATAGCTTTGAAGCATAGGCCACATTATTTTCATATATGACACAAAGCTCAGCTCTACTTGTGCTTCATTAAACCATCCAACCATAAAGCTATTTATCTCTTCAAATAATACTTTTGAAAGTTTCTGAATAATAATTGTGTTATCCACTTCTTCAGTATAATCTTTCGCATACATTTTACATATAGAACGCACTCCAAAATAATTATATAGCACACCTACCGTTGTTTTTAATGCTTCAATATCTCTTGGAAAATCTGTTCTATTCATCATATTCACTACTAATTGATGTCTTGAGTTTAGGTAATTCCTAACTGTACTATTACCTATTTCAACATCAACTGTAAATGAAAAATCTTGAGTTTGTATACTATCTGCTCCTAACATTATCATCAATTCAACTTGTGCTGCATGATATTCTGTATAACCAGACAAAGCCATATATCTCCAAGAATCTTGCTTTGCATACATTTCCGTATCTAAAATATGCGTAAATTCATGAAATACAATATACTTTGGTATTTCCGAACTTTTGCATATCCTCAATATATGTTCATCTGTTTTCGTATTATAGTGAGCTTGGGCGGCTGAAGCGAATCCTGCTGCATCGCTTTCCTCAACATTAATTTCAAAAAAATCTATCTTATACTGTGGTAATTTTTCAATTTCCATAAACTCAATATATTCTTTTTCATATTCTTTAATTAAATTTTTAATTTGTATTTCTGTCATATTGTTTTATACCTCATATCAAAGTTAGCATTTCACTTTTAGTATACCATAAAACAATCCCATTCTCATTCTATATATTTTATCCTCAACGATGAAAAGATGTGTCTGCACACATCTCTTCCATCTTATTATTTTCAATGTTATAAGTTCTTAATAAAATTCAAATCCTGTTTCCGTAATACCTTCTGTAACTTTTCGTTCTTTCTCTTCAGTTCCTTATTTTCTCTGCTCAGAGCTGCCACCTTCTGGTTCAACAGTTCAATCTGTTTTTCCATCGCCATGTTCAGAATTTCTCTTCTTGGATCTATCATTCCGGCCTGTTGCTCTACTGCTTGGTTCAATGTATCCCGGACGGTTGGATTTTTATAAAAGAATCCTCTCGACAATCCAGTTTTCTTCATCAGCTTTGGAACGCTGATACGTTCTTTATTTGCCTGCATATCTTGTATTGCCTGCAATGCCAGTTCAATTTTCTCTTTACTTTTTCTCTGATTTTCCTCAATCATCTTGTCGTATTTGCTCATATTCTTCACCCCATCCTGCCAGACTCATATATATGATGTCACTCATCATCTGCCTTACTTCTCTGGTTTCATCTGCCATTCTTTGATTGCTCATTTTCCGGTAATGCTGTACATTATTCAATCTCTTATGCCCTAGCAGTCTCGCTATCGTCCAGTCATCCAGATGCATTTCTGTAAGTTTGACGCCATAGTAGTGCCGGAACATGTGCGTTCCAAACCCGAATAATTCGCCATGATCATCTTTCAACTGCTTTTCCTGTATCATGGACATGACTTTTGTTTTTATAGCCATATACTGCATCGGGCGGTCAGGTTCTTTTTCATTAACAAATATGTATTCTGTATCACCGAACTTTTCCTGTGTATATTCAATAGAACTCTGTAACAGTTTTGCAAGTTCTTTACTGATCGGTTTTTTATATCTTTTAGTTTTAACTTGATATATTTCAATCATATCTTGGCCATTTTCTCTCGTCAGACAATCTGGTCTCAGTGTAAGGGTATCTGATATCCTAGTTCCAAGCATCTGATGTATCAGAAGACATCTTGCAATCTGTACATCCATCTGTGTAATTTCCGCATTCAGTCGTTTCATTTCATCATCAGAATACACTCTAAATTCTGCATTTACTTCCGGTGGAATATCCGTATTAATAAATAAATGCTCCAATCTTTCATAGCTGTAAATTTTTCCGATTGTCTCTAACTGTCGTCTTAATGAAATTACATAAGAACTATTCGCACTATGGGAAGTATCTTTTGTTGACAGATGTATCAAAAATTCTTCCAACACTTCTCTGTCTATTTCACTGCAGCTTTTTATTTTGGAATACTCTTTTTGGAGATATTCTGAGAATATCCTCATTATTGTCAATTCTCCCTGTACAGTTCCTATTGCTTCATACTGCAGATTCATATAAACAGCTTTCTTACATTCTTCCCTGATATCTGGCTGATATATTTTTCTGAAATCCAGTGTTTTTACATTATAAATTGGATTGGATCTGATTTTAATATCCAGATTTTTTAGTTCCCAAACATCTTTTTCTATCTCATCCCGTAAATCTTCTGGCCCTAAAAATTTCAGTACGTTTCTGAAATATAATATCGTCACTGCTTCGCCATAGCTTACTGTACCATACACACTCTTCTTTTCTTTTACAATAGTTATTCCCTGTTCTAACATCCAGCCTTTTAAAAGTGATATCCATTTTTCTGGATTTCTATCTCCAAGGCTTTTGATTCTCCGATTTATTCTGCTGTTCAAAAACTTTGCAATATGATTATAAGCTGTTCGATCCTGAATCAATGCTCTAAACGTTCCGTTTTTGCAGCGATACATAATATAACCTCGAAACTCTTCCTTTAATTCTTGCGTTGGAAGCAACGTTAAATCAAATTTTCCATTATCCTTACGTGTCCCTGTTTCTTGTAAATTGGGGAAATCGCTGAAGTATATAATATCATTTTCCATCTTTTTCCTCTTTCTTTAGCCATGATGCTAAACTACTTCCTTGCATTTCAAAGAACTCATCATTTGCTTTTGCAATCCTTTGCGGCATATAATCAATATACTGTCTTGTCATCTCTTCATAAGTATGTCCAAGATAATCCCTGATACTTTGCAGTGATACATGACTGTCATAAAACATAGTTGCTACTGTATGTCGATAATCGTGTGATTGAAATAAATATTCTCCATTTGCAATCTTATTTTCCCGGCACGCTTCTATCATCTGAGTTCGGAATGTACCATATAGACAAGCACCACCTCTGCTGTTTTTAAAAATGAATTCTTCAGGCTGAATTTCATGTTTTTTCAAGTATACTTTCATAATCTGATAAAGTGCCTGTGGGATTGGAATCCTTTTATAATTCTTCATTTTGACCTGATACACCTGAATCCAATAATCCTCGCCCTGCTGATAATAAGCATTTCCTTTCAATGTACACACTTCACTCGCCCGTAATCCTAGACACCACAGATGTAGGAACATACATCGTAATCGCTCTGGAAAAAGATATAATTTTTTCAAAATTTCCATATATACTGTTTCCTCAACGCTACGATCATGATGTACTATTACTTCTTTTTGTTGGAAATATTCAATTCGGAATGGCATTCTTGTAATATACTGTTTAACTTCCATGAATTTATAAAAATGACCGATACCGAAAATTCTTTCATTAAATCCCTTTGCCTGTATTCCCCGTTCTCGCAAGCCGTCTGCATACTTTTTTACTTCTGCGACAGTTGCATGAATCGCCAGTATCTTTTCTTGTTCCAGCAGTTCAATAAAATTTCTAATACATACAAATCTTCGTACAATCGTGCTGACTGCCTGTCCAGTAATTCCCAGTTCATATTTCATGTATGCCTGTAAAATTTCTCGATTCTGTATTTCCTTGACTTCCATAAAAGAAATGCTAATTAAGGATTTACTTTCGTCTATCCGATGTTTTCCAAGATGTAATCGTTCCAGATACCATACATTTGCTTCCCATTGGATCTGTTCCTGCTGCATAAACGCATCTCTTCTGCATTCACCTAAAATACTTCGTTGACTCGTTTCGGGAAAATTCTTTAAAATAGTTTCCACTTGTTCCATTTCCAGCAATCCAATATCCGTAATATTTAACTGAACACAAGAATCATAAAGAAGTTTTAAGGATTTTAACCTGACATTTCTATAAGCCTTAGACATTGAAGTATTGGCAATGATACGACTCAACGTATAAAAAATTTGTTTCTTTAAAACTTCTGAACAATTTTGTGTAAAATCCCACACCAATAGGTTTGTTTTATAAGAAGTTTCAAAGGTCTCAGCTATTTCCTTTTCCGGATAATACTTCAGAAAATAAATTTTATTTTGATATTTCCATTCATATATCCGCTTTCCATTTAGCGTCTGCATTTGTTGATAGATATGTTGTTGTTTTACCGTATCATATATTTTCAAATAGAAAGATACAATTTGTGATCGTATCTGTCCTCTTAAATATTGTTCATACGAATTTCGCAAAGGATAATCCATTTCTTCCAGATGCCAGATTTTTCTATCTGCCAAGAACTTTTTCAATTTGTTAATTCTTGAATCGCTTTTTATTCCAAGTGCATCAATTTCTGAATATAGTTCCTGCTTTTTCTTCTCAATATCTACTTCAGATTCTGTTATGTGTTCTGCCTGTTGCAATAAATATATAGGTATTTCTCACACCTCCCTACTCCAGCAGACGTTCCGCCCCATAAATAGCAGTGTGTTGTGCATAAAACTCATTACTTGCTTCTATCAGTTCATCATCCAGCCAGTCCAGATACTTTATAGTCGTATCCAAATGTTTATGCCCCAATGCCTGACTGATCATTTCCAGTTCCCATCCTGCCTGCTTTCGCATATTTGCAAAATAGTGACGTAACATGTGGGGTGTGATTTTAACTCCGGTTTTCTTTTCCATTCGGTCCAACATATCATATACACTGTCCACTCTTAATGGCTTTCCAATGTTCTCACCCATGATATTCACAAACAGGTAATCCTGATGTTGCAGGATTTTCCGATATTTTGCCAGATAATCCATGAGAAATTCAAACGTATCATTACTTATCTTGGCACTTCTGTATTCCGCATTTTTGGCTCTCGCTTCATTTTCATTATCTTCCCGGAAGCATACCCTTATCATGTGATTCCTATAATCAATATCTTTGACATATTTTACTCCCAGTAGTTCCCCAATTCTGTATCCGGTTTCTGCTAACATAAGTAACAGAAGCTGATCTCTTCGGTTCGTACAGGCCTGTAAAATTGTAATAATCTGATTTTCTTTTGCTGTTCTCCCACGATGTTCCTCTTCCTTCAGATAGGCTTTAAAAGAATGATTCCGCAGTACCTTTTTTACTCCCACCTGATTAACCGCTATAATCTGGTTATACGATAAGGTTTTGAGACTTCCGTACTGTTCATATTCTGCCTCTATAAATAAATAGAACCTGAACACATCTTTTAAGTATGCGTTGCAGGTTCCTTCATTCGGACACTTCTTTTCTCCAGCCGTTTGCTCTGTATGGTTTCCGGCTTTAAGCCAGTATAAAAATTCCACAAAGTGTTCTGTCTGTTTTTCATAATCTAACTGATAGACTTCTGTGAGTTCCATTTCTTTCTCTGCCATATATTTCATATAATAGCAGATTGAAAATGCTGTGCGTTTCACTGTATTTGGTGAACGTTTACATTTAATCTTATGCATTAGATATTTACTTGGCAGTTCTTCAATACTCATTGTTTCCAGATTTCTGATGAAAAAATATTTTTCTGTTCCATCTTTTATCGTTTCCACCTTGTATATCATAAGCTGCCTCCTTTCCTCTAACGCTATACACAGTATACCCACTTCATGCCGAAATAGCTATTCATCAATACCAACAATCCCACCGAAAACGCCCTTGAAATACCACCAAACTTTTCGTGCAAAATCTGCTTTTCCTGTAGCAGAACCACGAACGGTTACAGGTAGTATTCCACGCCTTTCCGGTTTCGGATAAAGTGCTGGATATCCTTGATGTCTTTTGCCATCTTGCAGCTTGGAAGCGCACACATCACTTCCTCATGATACCTGCCGCCTTCTCCTGCACGCTCGTCTAAAATGGACACGACACAAGTATCTGTCTCGGTGCGGAGCGCCCGTCCGAATCCCTGTCTTAGTTTTTTCTGCATGTCTGGAACAATCACTGCCTGAATATAATCTTTCAGGCTGGCATATTCCTTCTTCTGTGCTTCGCTGATGGGATCAGGAACAGCAAAGGGCAGTTTTACTATAATCAGCGAAGATACCATATCTCCAGGGAAGTCTACTCCTTCCCAACAGGAGCCGGCTGCAAAAAGGACAGCATTGTCCATCTGTTTAAATCTTGTGATCTCTTCCGGTGAATGTCTCCACACCTCTATCATCGGGAACGGAATTTCATCCCTTAACATCTGGTAAACGTTTCCCATCAAATGATAAGATGTGAACAGCACCAGCGTATGCCCGTAAGTCGAACAGATCAGTGAATGGATATGGCCTGCTATCATCTCTGCCTCTTCCTGACTTCCTCTTCTGCATTTTTTCAAATTCTTGGGCAGATATAAAAGACAGTTCTTCTGATATTCAAACGGGGAGTCTGCCACATATTCCCGGACTCTCCGCACTCTCTGTAAACCTGTCATTTTCCGAATGTGGGAAAATCCCTGTCCGGTTTTTAAAGTTCCGCTTGTAAGAATCGCTCCCATTCCTCTGCTCCATAACATCTGGTCCAGATACTGTGGAATCCGTCTGCTGGATGCACACAATATAATCCTGTGATCATGGTCCTGCTTCAGATGCAGTACATACTTCTTATCCTGATGGAAAAAGTATTCCAACACACTTCTGGTTTCTTCCAGCTTGTTTCTGATCCACTTCGGAATCTTCTTTTCTAATTTTTCTATGATCTTATTCATGGTCTGTATCCCCTCACATAAATACATTGCACACTCTTCTGTCATGTGGAATTCTTCTTTTATCCCATATCTGGTTCTGTGGTTTTCTCCTATGATGTCCAGCACCATACGGATCGTCCCAGACAGTTTTCTTATCTCCGGGCCTTGGTACTCTTTCCCAAGATAAAAGCAGATTTCCCGGATATCGTCATAACAGAGGCTCTTCCCGAACATCTGCTTTGCCGCATCCGGCAGCTTATGTGCTTCATCGACAATCAATGCCCGGTAGTCTTTTAATAACGGGCGGTAATCCTGCAGCCTGTGATAACCATCAGCCAGCAGATAATTGTGATTACAGATCTGAATGAACATTTCATGATCTCTGGAACGCTCCAGATACTGCTGATACCTGCATGAGCCTCTTTTCGGGCAGTCTCCCGAACAGAACTTCGGTACACTCACCATCCTTCTGTCAAACCCACTTAAGTTGGACACTTCGTCCATATCATAATGTTCTTTCAACGACAGCAGAGCTTCTTTCTGCAACGCATTTTTGTTTTTTTCTTCGATTGCAACGATTCGTTGCTCCAACCTCTCATCGCAGACAAAATGCTCTTTCCCTTTTCGTATCACAGCTTTAATAGGGGCCTGAATCGTCCCGATCTCCTGAAGAATCCGGGAGAGAAAAGGGATATATTCTGTAAGAATTGCTTTCTGGAGTGCAATGCTGGAAGTGGATATCACGACCGGACGCTGCTCATAAGGGGAACATCCTTCTGCAAGGAGAGAATATTTTCTCATCAGAACACAGGCCACCAGATAGGCATACGTCTTGCCGATACCGACACCCGCGTCACACAGTGCTATGTTTCTTCCCAGCAAGTTATCCAGCATTTCGTGGCATAACATAATCTGTTCTTCCCTTACTGCCATTCCATGCTCCGGGAACAGCACTCGGAAGATAGTATCAATTTCTCGATGCGCTCTATTGAGATATTCTCTTGTGTAATACATAATTTGTTACCTGATATGCGTGCTGATACCACATCAATACGGCTGTAAAAGATTTCTCCCTACAGCCGCATGTATCTGATATCAACGACACATTCTTCCTTGATTTCTTATACTTTTGTTTTTTGGCGTTGTATTTGTCCTCGACTCCCCCATTGCCTTACGGGAACATTACAGGCGGATGCTTGGCATTGCACCGCTCATGGATTTTCTAAAGGTCTTGCTGATTACAACCCAAAGTCCATCCTCTGCTCACTGGCAGTTCCTATGTATCATTATCCCCTCGTAAGTGATCCTCGCAAAAGACCGCCACGGTCCTGTTTCAGTTAAAGGTGATTCGCTCGAAACAAAAACACCAGCAAAGAATTTTTTATATTCTTTCCTGTCATCTTCATCTGTCCTCGCGCCTTCCTGACACGCTTCTACTTACGGGAACGTACCTGTAATGCTGGTATAGGATTGTCAAAGTACACTGGCAAAATTTACCTGCCTATTAAATAGCCGACGAAATTCGTCATTTTTGTCTCAAAAATTAAAACTTTTTCAATTTTTTCCGCAAAATCTTTCTTTTCGTATAAACGGTATCCTTCGGAAGTCCCATAATACTTGCGATTTCCTTAATCGAATATCCCCAGGTACTAAGTAAAAGTATCTCCAGTGTCTGATGCTCCGTATCCTTTAACAGTTCATACAATCGTCTGTCTCCCACATGATCTAAAAGTTCCCGGACATCCATTGCAAACTGTTCACCTTCCTCTGGTTTGCCTGAATCAATCTCCTGCATCGATTCTTCCAGCCGTTCCCGGTATCTGCGTTCTTCCAGAAAATCTTCCCAGTCCATCTGTCTTAATTTCTGAATCTTCTCTTCGTCCATTCCCAGTTCACGCAGTTTCTTTTCTTCCTGTTCTTTCCAATAGTGCCATTTTCGTTCTTCACTTGCTTTGTTATAAGCCATTTATCTTTCCTCCGATCTGATTTTTGGTATAGAAATCAAATCGGAGCATGGCGGTGACCGGATATGT
>OLSB01001634.1_pt1 | contig 20991 bp, 19 predicted proteins | sample 1672071 | NCBI WGS metagenome assembly OLSB01 (sample SAMEA3136642, study PRJEB25190) | human gut metagenome | biome: human gut; feature: human-associated habitat; material: faeces | place: Austria | collected 2013 | reverse complement strand
CTGCGGCTCACGGCCAGAAAATGACAGAGGAAGCAGCCTGACGGCTGCTCCTCGCACCGCGCATGTCGCTGCTGCGGATTATATATGAAGGGGCTGCGGCCCCTTCATGCTTCCCAGGAGCTTAAACGAGGCTTCTTTGATCGTCTGAACAGAGCTGTTATAAAAAGCGGCTCTGTTTTTTAACGCTGTTTATTTTGTTACACGCTGATATCCCGCCGGCCCGTGAGCTTAAAGAACAGCAGCAGGGACAGCACGCTCGTCACCGTCAGCACGGTAGAGTACGCGGCAGCATTGCCGAAGCAATCGCGGATGACCTCGGTATAGACCGAAACAGTCAAGGTCTGTGTGGAGCCGCGATACAGCATGATCGACGAGGACAGCTCGCTGATGACCGTTACCCAGCTCATAATCGCGCCCGAGATTACGCCGGGCATCATCATGGGCAGCGTTACCTCGGTGAAGGAGCGCAGCTCAGACGCGCCCAGCGACACAGCGGCTTCCTCAATGGAGGGGCTGATCTGGCTGATGATGGCCGTGCTGGAGCGGATGGTATAGGGCATGCGGCGCACGGTCAGGGCAATGATGATGATGGCCGCGGTGCCCGTCAGCGCCAGCGGCGGCTTGGCAAAGGCATACAGGAAGCAGATACCAAGCACGGAGCCGGGGATGATATAGGGCAGCATGGTCAGCGTATCCACGGTGGTGGTGATGATGGACTTGCGGCGCACGGCCAGGTAGGCAATCAGCACGCCCAGCACAATCACCAGCGCGATGGCGCACAGGCCATACAGGTAGGTATTGGGGATGACCAGCTTATTCTTAGAGAAGATCGTCTCGTAGTTTACAAGCGAAAACTGATTGGTAAAGATGCCAGGCGTGGACTCCTTGAGGAAGGAGGTGACGATCACCGTCAGCTGCGGCAGCATGGCCATGAGCACCACAAAGTATACGAAGACGTGGCACAGGATCTTGGGCAGCGTGCGCTGCGGACGGGGAAGCATGGGTTTGAGCGCCGACATGGAGTAGGAATGCCGGTGCGAAATCCACCGCTGCAGGAAGAAGAAGATCAGCGTAATCGCCATGATGATCACGCACAGCGCGGCGGCGAAATAGCTGTCGTTGGTCACCTCGCCCATGAACTGGTTATACAGCACCACTGGGAAGGTACGGTAGCCCTCGCCGATCAGCATGGGCGTGCCGAAATCGGAGAACACGCGCATGAACACCAGCAGGGAGGAGGCCAGCACCGTAGGCAGCACCAGCGGCAGAATGATGCCCGTAACGCGCTGGAAGTTGTTGGCGCCCAGGCTTTCGGCCGCCTCGTTCAGGGAGTTATCCAGGTTTTGCAGCGCGCCGCAAACATACATATACACCAGCGGGAAGGACTGGAGCGAGAACACCAGCACAATGCCTGCAAAGCCGTATATGCCGCCAAACGACGTGCCAAAGATCGCGTTGATCCACTTGGTAAACAGGCCGTTGCGGCCCAGCAGCTGAATCCACGCGTACGCGCCGATGAAGGGCGGAGACAGGTAGCTGACCACAATGCAGATGTTCAACGCTTTGCTGCCCGCGATACGGTATTGGCGCGTGATGTAGGCAATCACAAGCCCCAGTGTCGCGCTGATCAGCGTGGATACGACAGTCACCTTGAAGGAGTTCAGCAACGTATTGGTGTAGTACTTGCGGGTAAAGAAGCGGGTAAAGTTAGCCAGCGTGAAGCTGTTATCGGCAGGGTTGACCACGCTCTTGTACATGATCAGCACCAGCGGGTACACCACAAAGATCAGGAAGATCGCCAGCACCAGCAGCGCCAGGAAGGTCCAGATCGGGGAATGCTTCTGTTTCATCGGCTCACACCCCTTCGCGGATCAGCGTGCTGCGCGTTTCCTTATTGAACACGTTTACCTTTTCGGGTACGATATTCAGGGCGATTTCCGTGCCGTCGGGGATGATCTCGCTCAGATCGCTGGGCACCACTACTTCGATTTCCTGCCCATCCTTGAGGGTTACAAAATAGTGCTGCGACATGCCCAGGAATACGCTGGAGCGCACCGTGGCGGGAATGCCCGGCTCGCCCGCAGGGCGAATGGTAAACTCCTCGGGACGCACGGCCACATCCACAGGGCCAGCCACATCCGCACGCAGCGTTTTAACTGGCACGCGATAGCCGCAGCCAAAGTCCACCACGCCGTCCTTCACGTCGGCGTTCAGGAAGTTACTAAGGCCGATAAAGTTGGATACAAATTCGTTGGCCGGGCGCTGATAGATATGCTTGGGCGTGCCGATTTGCTGAATCACGCCGCCGTGCATCACAGCGATACGATCCGAAATGGCCAGCGCTTCCTCCTGATCGTGGGTGACATATACGGTGGTAATACCCACCTGGCGCTGGATGCGCTTGATAACATTGCGCATTTCCACACGCAGCTTGGCGTCCAGGTTGGACAGCGGCTCGTCCATCAGCAGCACCTCAGGCTCGATGACGATGGCGCGCGCCAGCGCCACACGCTGCTGCTGACCGCCGGAAAGCTGGGCGGGCATGCGGTCGGCATAGCTATCGATTTTTACAAGCTTCAATATTTCATCTACCCGGCGATAGCGCTCCTCCTTGGGCACATGGCGATTTTTCAGGCCGTAGGCCACGTTGTCGCGCACGCTCATATGCGGGAACACCGCGTAATTCTGGAACACCATGCCCATGTTGCGCTTATTGGTTGGGATGCGGTTTACCACCTTGCCGTCCACGCGGATTTCGCCCGCTTCGATGGAGTTAAAGCCGATAATCATGCGCAGCAGCGTGGTTTTGCCGCAGCCGGATGGGCCCAGCAGCGTAAAAAACTCGCCGGGCTTAATCTCGGCGGACAGGCCCTGAATGACAATATTTTTCCCATACGCCTTGGTTACGTTATCTACCTGAATGGCAACGCTCATCGTGCTATCCCTCGTTTCAAAAATCGGGAAGCCTCGCGGCAGGCGCGGGGCTTCCCGGCGGATTTGATCTTTGGCTTTCGTAGGAATGCTATTCCCTGAAAGCGTTTTTTATTCCATGGTCATTTCCACATGGTCTACGTAGGTCTTTACGATTTCCGCCTTATGCTCGGCGATGTACTTGGCAGAGTAGGTATCAAACAGCTTGATCTCCTCGTTGGGGATCATCTTTTCGTTGGTGGGGATGCCCTGACGCAGCGGACGCAGGTTCAGCGCGGCGGCCACGGCGGTCTGGCTCTCTTCGCTCAGCACGAAATCAACAAACTTCTGCGCAGCTTCCATATGGGGAGCGCCCTTGATGATCTGCACGGACTGGCCGGGGAAGATGGTGCCTTCCACAGCATAGACAACCTTGACCGGCTGCTCGCCCTTGGCCTGCAGCTCCACGCAGGGATCCTCATAGCTCAGACCCACGGCATATTCGCCATTGGCTACGCCATTGTAAACCTGAGAAGAGGAGGAAGCGGTCTTGCCATCCAGATTGACCAGGAACTTATCGATAAAGTCCCAGGCTTCCTTGCTCATCGGATCGCCATTGCCCATGCCGTAGAGCATGCCGATCAGGCACTGGAAAGCGGAGGAGGAGTTGGCGGGGTCGGCGCTGATGATCTTGCCCTTCAGTTCGGGCTGGATCAGATCGGCATAGCCGTTCACTTCAATGCCCATTTCGGCCAGCAGCTTGGTATTGACAATCATGACGTTGGGCTCGGCGTAGGCGGGGTTGAAGCAGTTGGTGCCGTCGTTCTTGAACAGGGGCATCATCGCGTCGTTTTCGGTGGATACGTACACCTCGAACAGATCGCGGTTGGCGGACAGCATGGTTTCGTCCGCAGCCCAGTGGATATCCACGGTGACGTTGCCGGTTTCCACTTCGCTCTTTACGCGCTGCAGCACTTCGCCGGAGGAGCCGGTGATCATTTCTACCTTGATGCCGGTCTTGGCTTCAAAGGCAGGGATTACGATATTGTTCAGGCGTTCGTTGCGGGCGCTGTAAATCACCAGCGTTTCGCCATCAGCCAAGGCAACGCCGCCCATGCACAGCAGCGAAAGTGCAAGAACAAAAGCCAACAGTTTCTTCATGTTCAGAATACCGCCTTTCATTTTTGGGCGTTTCTAGCCCATCTTTGATATGATTGTACACAACTTTGTGCATTTTGTCAATACCGCGTAGACAGAATTATGCTTTTCTACGTAAATTGTGCTTTTTCGAGCGCATAGAAATAGCGCCCGCGCAAGGGCGGGCGCCATGGCTGTTTTTTGAAATTTCAATTAATTATCGCCGCGATGATAGCGGATCTTCATATTCTCAGAGGCGTTGCGCAGCACCTGTCCCAGCGCTTTATCGGATTCGGCCTTGACCATTTCGGCAATCTGCTTGTTGGCCTCAGCCAGCAGGGCCGGATCGTTTTGCGCGGCGAACTTTCCGTCATATTCGCGCAAAAGCTTTCTGCCCTTGTTCCAGACGGCGTTCTGATAGCGCTCGTCCAGCAGGATCGCCTTGAAATAGTGCGCGTCGGTCAGGGCGGCAATCAGGCGGCTGTGCCAATACATGCTGTCGGTGGAAACGGTATCCTTTGTGGCGCTGAAATAGGCCGGCAGGTTGTCCACCGCCGTATACAGCGGGAAGCAGGCCGTAAAGCCGCTGCCGCCCATGGAAAACCACTGCACACCCTTGAGCGCGTCTGGCATATAGCCACGGATCTGCATGATGCCGCACACATCGCTGTTGGGCACGCCGATGGTGCGATACTTGCCATGGAAGGCCGCCGTTTTGTCATAGGGATCATAGGGCGTGCCCTGATAGTGTGAGCCCAGCAGGTAGCGGATATCCTCGACCGTGATCCTGCGCTCGGGCACAAAGGACCAGGGCAGGTCGTTGCTTTCGGGGGTGAAATCCGCGTTGGGGCCATCCCAGCGATAGGTGCGCTCCAGCAGATACCGGGCCATAAACCAGGCTCTGGGCGTGTTGTAGATATGGTCGCTGTCGCTTCTGGAGCCAAAAGCCAGACGGGGATTGAAGCCCTCGCCAAGACCCGTGTAGAGGTGGTTTCTCTCCACAAAGTCTTTTAGATCGGCCGAGCAAAGGTTCTCCTTACCCGCGCCGTAAGCGTCCTCAAAGTCAAAATGATCCAGGCCGAACTGGTTGGGCATGATGACCACACGGTCGTCCGGCACGCGCTTGGCAATCCAGTGGTGCCCGCCGATGGTTTCCAGCCACCACACCTCGTTTTCATCGGCAAAGGCCATGCCGTTAGGCTCATAGGTGCCGTACTGCTCCAGCAATGCGCCCATGCGCAGCACGCCTTCGCGGGCGGTATGGATATAGGGCAGGATCACCGTCACCAGATCCTCCTCGCCCAGGCCGCCGGGCACCTCCTTTTTGCTGCCCTTTCTGGGCTGATACGCCACATAGGGATCGGCCCCCAGCACCCGGGGATTGGAGGTAATGGTCTCGGTAGCCGTCATGGCCACATTGGCGGCGTTAATGCCGCAAGCCGGCCACACGCCGTGCGTTTGGGTCACATTGGGCGCCACGGTATAGCGCATGGGATCGTCGGGCAGCTCCACCTTCAAATGCGAAATCACGGTTTTATAGGTTCGTTTCTGATCCTTGGGCTGAACCACAATCAGCCGCTTGGCCTCAAAGCCGCCGTCATCGTTGCGCGAAATCAGCGTAGAACCATCGTTGGTAGCCAGCTTGCCGGCCAAAATCGTCGTGCAGGGCATTGTTTCTATCTCCTTATGTACAATTGATTATCAGCGGGTACGGGAATATTGTATCACTTTCCGTCCGCATATGCCTATGCCTCCGCCCTAAAAAACACGATAAAAACACAGGAAGCTTTTCAGCGCTTCCCGCCAAGCATGCAAACCCGCAAAAAAAGCCTATCCATTTGGACAGGCTTGTCTGATGTCCTATCCGACATTAGTTAGCATAATCGCACTCAGCCCATGCACACCCAGAAATTTCGCTTCCCACTATATTCAACTTCTTAAATCGTGTAATAATGGACACCCTTAAGAACAAAAATCCCGGCTATTTGCCGGGAAAATAAGGCTCAAAACCTCTTATTCTGCAATGAAACCTTTCGCGTTCAGTGCGGCCATGAGGGCTTCGTTTGCCGTGCCGGATACTGTGCCGGTTTTGCTGACCGTGTAGTCGCCGATGACATAGGCGAAGCTGGGTGCGTTCTGATATACTGCAGGCGCGTCTACGAAAGCCTTGACGGCTTCTACCAGTGCCTTGCGCTGTTCGCCGGTTACGTTGAAGGCCGCCTCCATAGTCTCCGGCTCATGGGCCGTGGTGGTCAATTCCTGCCCGTTTAATTCGGCAGTGATCTCCGCGCCATGCGCGACTGCTTTGGCGATTTCCGCCACAGGCTGGCCCTCGGCCTCCGCCTGTTCCAATGCCGCCTGAAGCCCGGCTGTGATTTTCTCCGGCATGGGTGCTTCCTCCGGCTTGGCTTTTCGCGTCTTACGTGTCCGCGCCTCCGGCCAATTTTTCGGCAAAACGCCTTCCTCGAACATGATCTTGAAAGTGATGGCCCCAGTTACCGGTACGCTGAATTCGAAGTCCTGATAGGGCAGCTTCTTGATCTCGTCGGGAATTTCGATGTTCTTGAAGCGCTTGACCTCCTTGCCGTTCTCAATGAAGCAAACCGGCACCGCGTCCCGAAGTTTCGCTGTGAGCTTTCCGCATTCCATGATGAATACCTCCCGTATTGTTGTTTGCCTCGCGGCTGAGTCACAGCTTATGCACGGGCGGTCAAAAAGCAAGCCTTAAATGGTCTGTTTTCAAAAAAGCCCCGGCAATGCAGCCAGAGCTTAAATGGTTATATATGGTCATTCGCCACTTTGGTAAGTATTTCTTTGAGCTCTTCAACCGTGTACACGCCGCCGGGTTTGCTGTGCAGCATCATGTGGCAGTTTGGGCAAACGGGAACGAGATCATTCACGGGATCGACCACATAACTTTCACCGATCTCGCTGATGGGCTTTTTGTGATGGACTTCGATTTTCCCGGAGAATTCTTCGCCAAATGCCAGGCCAAAATCAAAACCGCATACCGCGCAGGCGGAGCCGTGCGCGGCGATACAGCGGGCACGGGCCTTGGGATTGCGTTCATAGCGATTCGACAGGATTTGCTTTTGTGCGCCTTCAATATAGAATTCGTCCGGCAAATCCGTATTGTGAACCAGCTCCTGCTCGCTATGTGGAAACGGACGTATTTTCCGATCGGGATTATTTTTCCATGCGGCCAATTCCGTTTCAAAGTAGCTGAGTTCGAAGTCGAAAACCTGATTCAGTTCTTCGATGGCCTGATTGATGTTCACATTTCCGTCGCTTAAATTCCAATGCGCCAGCTGATAGACGCCATTCTGAAGCGCTGCGCCACAGGCCTCGGCCAGTCGCTGCATTCGCGCCCGTTCGCGCTGATTGAGCCCTGTTGGGCAGGCGATGCAGGAAAGCGTAATGTTCTCTGTGGCGTTTCGAATTTCGTACATCGCGGCACGGCCATTCTTCCAATGCCCACTCTGCGTGCCGGGCAATGTGAACAGAGAATCAAGCGTTTGCGTGGTGAATCGAATGATCTGATGCGTGGAGTCAAAGCCGCGCTGATACACGAAACGCTCTGATTGTGCCACCTTCTGCGCGCACCAGTCCGATAGCAGACTGCCCTGCAGGCGCAATTCGATTTCATTCTTCATCAGCTTCACTCCTTACCAAACGCCACTACTGTGCCATATGGCTCCCTGACGCTCAGATCTTTCGGGTTGCCCAATATCACCCACAGGTTTCGGTAGGTCTTGGGGCGCGGGATTTCACGCTCGCCGTAGCCGTCGGTAAAGTAGATCAGCAGCGCGTCTCGGAAGTAACGGTCGTTGTTGACGTACTCAATCACCGGCGTAAACGCCGTTCCACCGCGCCCGACGACGTTCTTTTTGATGTCCGCCTGCGTTTTGACCGAATAGACCCGCTGCACCTCGCTATCGCATTCGATCACAGTAAGCGAATGCTTTCGTCCGGCGATGATCGCCACGATTTCATTCAGGATAAAGGCAACGTCGCGGTCGCTGACCGAACCGGACGTGTCGATGGCAACAACAATTTTCAGTACCTTTTCATCCTGGTGACCGGACAGATCGAACCTCTCCGGCTGACGGCGATTCAGGCGCGTGCGCGTTTTGTGCTTGCCCGCAGCGATGGTGCCTACATACTTCTTCAAAATGGCCTGCCAGCAGAGTTGCGGCGGTTTGTTCAGCATCTGAACCTGTTGCCAGAAGGCGGCAGGCATCTCTCCGCGCACTTCATCGTTCATGAGGGATGCGGCGGCATTGACCAGTTCCCGCACGGCGGCGGTCGCCTCTTCCGCATCCTCGCCCGCGTTCCATTCGTGATCGGTGGGTTTGCCGCAGGTTCCGGCGGTGATGATGCTTTCATCCGATTCTTTTTCGCCTTCACCTGCATCTCCGACAGCGAGCAGCATTCGCTGGGGCTGCTGCGCACGCTCTGGCAGGGGCTTATTCTGAATGAGCTGGAAATAATACAGATAGCTTTCCAGCGGGCGAACGGAGCGCAATTTGAACATCTTTTTCAGCACAGCGGAGGAAATGTGTCCTTCCGGCGCGGAAAGAAAGCTGCGATGTTCGTCCCTGATTTCCTTGAGAATGCGGTCGTTGACGGAGGCGTCCGCCGCCAGATTAAAGCGCTCGAAGGTATCCGGATCGCGTTCGGGATTGGATTTGACCATCTCCGCCGGATGATTGAGCACAATATGGTCGATCTCATGGCAGACGATGAACAGGATTTCCTTCAACGTGAATTTGCCCAGAAGCAGCGGGTTGGTATGAAATACCGGCGGAAACCGATCCAACAGAATGCCCGCGATGCTGCGGCTGGAGAAATCCACGTCATAGGTCAGATTCATCAGAAAATAGCCGTAATAGCTGTCCCGCTCGGAAATGAGAAACAGCTTCATCAGCTCCAGCATATGGACGCAATCGGCTTCGATTTCATCCAGTACCGCAGCGCGGCGCTCGCCCTGCTCGACGGCGGCAATATTCAATTTCATATTCGTCAGCAGCTGGACGATATCCGTTTGCATAGCGCTTTCTCCGATTTTCTTACTTGCTGGCTTCAATCGCCTTACGGGTCTGATCCGACAGGTCGAGCATCTGAATCAGGTCTTTTTCAAACACGTCGAATAGCAGCTCGATCAGATTATTGCCGTCGTCCGTGGTGGTCGCCGCCAGATTTTGCGCGAACAAAAGCCGTGTAGATGCGTCCATGCGTTTGACCAGCTGCGTCAGCTGCTGCTTGACGATGGCAAAATGCTCCTTGTCCAGCATGATAAACTCGATATTCTCTTTCAGATAATCCAGCATCAAATTGCAGGTCTGCACCTTCTTGGCGGCGGAGAGGGCTTCCAGCGCGTCGCCGGTGCTTGAAAGCTGCGCGTCGTCCGCAAAAATTTCCTCCGGCATCAGTGCCCGCGCCTTGGAAACGATGCTGGCGAAGAACATGGTCGCCACCGATGCGCCCAGCTTAGCCGCCACAAGGTTCTTCATGTCCTTTTCGACGATCCTGGGATCGTTCTCCTTGTCGGTGAAGAAGCCGCGCAGCATCGGTTCGGAGGACAGAAGCGTGTCCACCATATCCCAGCCGCGGGGCGACGGCTCGGGCTTTTCCTCGTCGTCCAGGTCTTTCGCGCTGGAGGACAGGCATTTCGGATTGTCCTTGATGAAGGTCAGAATGCGCGGATCGACGCCCATTTCCTTGCCGTAATTCAGCCATTCGCGGGTATTGTCGCCTACTTTGATTTTGAGAAAGCGATCCAGCTGCGCCGGATCCATTTCGTTGGTGGCATAGACGCTGTTCTGCGTGCTGGGGTTCATTGCGCCCACGAAGAACACCCACCACGGGAATGCGTAGCCGTTGACGCTGCGGGTGAGCAGAATATTCATCAGCTCTTTATAGACGCTGTTCTCCGTGCGGTTGATTTCGTCGATGAACAGGATCACCGGGCGCACTGTGCCGTTTTGCAGCGCGGCGATCTTTTCTTCGGGCGAAAGGTCATTCTGGGCATAGCGGTTTTCATCGCCGCTCAATGCTTCTCCCAATACGGTCTTTCCGGAAAGCTCAAACAGCCGCTTTTCCTCCGTCTGAATGCGCTCCACGGCATAGTAGGGCAGAAAACGAAAGCGTATTTGCCCGTTTTCGTCCTTATACTGATACGGAAGGCCGGTGATTTCGCCTTCCTTCAGCGTGCCGCCCTCGATGGTGATGCACACGCCGCCCAGATCATGGGCGATGCTTTTCACCATCTGGGACTTGCCGATGCCGTGCTTGCCGGAAACCAGCGGCGTGATGGCGAGATCGCGCTTTTTCGTGGTCAGGTTCGCGAGCAGAGAGCGCTTGATGAGCCGTTTGGCTTCATTAATGCTAATCATATCTTAATACCCTTCAGGCGCAGGAATACGTCCAGCTGCGCGCTGCGATTTTCTTTTTTGCGCCAGTCGTTTTTGCCCTTGGTCAGCACGATTTCAGCGTCCAGCTGCGAAAAGTGCTTGATGAAAAACTTTTCGCTGAAAAGCTGATAGCGTGCAATCTTCTCTGCGTCCAGCGAGGTGAAGTATTTTTCCAGAAACGCCTCGCTGAGATTCATGGTCATGAGGATTGCGTCCAATTCCCACGGCATGAAGAGAGCGATGTTCTGATCGATAAACGCCTCGTTCACATCCGGATGATCGGCCAGATATTGCTTGAAGCGGGTTTTGTAGTTGGAGGCCGTGCGCATCTGGGTGATGTCGTGGGTGATCTGCGAAAGCCGCTCCTTTTCCGTCAGAGGCTTCGCTGCGCCGGGCATGAGCTTCTCCTTGTCAACAAACACATTCCCCGGAATGCCGGAATCGTTGCTGTTCTGCGCAGTCGCCTGTTTTTTCCATGCGCGAATTTCGCCGATCAGCTTTTTGCACGCGTCGATGTATTCGATGGAATAGTCACCAGTGTCCAGCTCGGCTTCGAAGAAAACCAGATCCTCCGGATAAAGCTCTGCGCCGTTCTTTTTCAGAATGTCCAATACTTCCATGCGTCAACCTCACATGACCGGCTTATGCAAGCCGTTGATCAGCTGCTTGATATAGCCGATATTCGCGCCGAAAATCTGCGTCACGTCCATGTCGCAGAAAGGGCTTTCCTTGAGCAGCACGGTCATGGTAATATCGCCGTTTTTGCGCGCGTAGTCCACGATCTGCTGGCAGTAATTCAGCTGCATGGGATTGAGCGTCTGCGCATTCAGGAAGGAGCCAAATTTCGTCTGAATGGCTTCGTCTGAAATGCCCACCTGCAGGCGCAGGAAAGGAAGCAGCGCCATGCAGCCCGCCCAGGCGTTGAATTCCGCTTCGGTTCCCAATTTGGAGGTGAAAATAGCTTTCAGCTCGTTCTTTTCGTCCTCCGTCAGTGGATCAAGGTTGCGCAGCTTGGCCAGTGACGGCAGGCTGCTGCCTGACAAGAATTCCTGCGCCTTCTGCGGGTAGGGCTTATCGTCGTCGGTTCCCGAATTCTCCTGATCCTCTACCCAGTCGACGACATTGATGATGGTATAGCCCTGCTTGTCCGGAATATAACTCATCAAATCGCGGAGGGACTTGCGCACATCCTCCGCGCGTTCCAGCGAGAAATGATCCAGCAGATACGCACCGTCGATCATAGCGGTGATCAGGTCTGTTTTCTCGACGATTGCCGGAATGGTTTTCAGCTTCAGCAGGGCATTCATGCGCCTGGTCAGCTCCGAATCCACATTTTTGAAGCCGTTGCGGATTTTGCGCGCGTCCTTGCCTTCCTTTTCGCGGCGGGGATATTCCTTCTCGATCACATAGATCAGGTTATCAAAGGCTTTCACCTTCACCGGCGTTTTCTCGGAGGGGAACAATGGCAGAATGTGTTCTTCAATCTCCGCTGCCTGACGGTCGGTCAGATTATCCCAGATTTCCGCCGTGCGGTATTTGCTGACATACGCCATGTTGTACTGCACAGCGATGTCGTCGTTGTTCAGGCCGCGGGTTTCGCTGATGAAATGCGCCTTCAATTCATCGCGATAGGCCGCGTCGAATGCGCAGAGCGCCTTTTCCTGCTGCAAATTCATCAGAATGCCCAGACGGTGCTTATTGAGCATGACCGTCTGTGGAACGATACTATTTGTCGTGCCGCTGCCCTCCACGGTCGACCATGTGCCGGTGGTGGAGAAATAGCGGAAGTTGTCGTAGTAGTCGAAAATCAGGAAGCCCTGCTTATCCAGTCCCGGCCCGAACAGATCCGGCGAAAGGCGGGTGCCGCGACCGATCATTTGCAAAAATTTGATCTTGGAGCGCACCTGCTTGAAGAATACCAGATTGACCACGTCGGGCACGTCGATGCCGGTGTCCATCATGTCCACGCTGACGGCGATCTGCGGCATTCCGCCGCGTACCTCGAACTGCTCGATCAGGGTGAGATTGCCCTCCACATGGCTGTCGATGAGCTTGCAGAAGTCCATACCCAATTTCGGATAAATCTTCTGGAAGCGCTCGACGATCTTCTCGGCCTGAATATGGCTGGCGGCAAAGATGATGGTTTTGCCCAGCGTGTCGCCGCCGTCTACCTTCAGGCCGTTCTTCATCAGGTCGTTCAGCATGGCGTCGATGGTGCCCAGGTTGATGATACTCTTGCCGAGCTTAGTGCCCTCAATTTCCGTGCCGGTAAAGTCGATGCTGTCATCGTCGGCAAAGGTATCCTCGAAGGAGGCCTTTTCTTCCTCGGTCAGGTCGTCATAGCGAATGCCGCGGCGCATTTTGTCGGTGGTCTTATCCTCTACGGAGAAGCCCACCAGATATTTGTCCTGAATGGCCGCTTCCAGCTCGTAGGCGAAATCCGGCTTGCCGTTTTCCAGCTGGAATGTGTCGTAGGTGCTCTTGTTTTCCTCGCAGCGGGGCGTGGCGGTCAGGCCGATCATCAGCGCGTCGAAATAGTTGAACAGCGCGCCGTATTTCTTGAAAATGGAGCGGTGCGCTTCGTCGATGATAATCAGGTCAAAGCGCCCGACGCCGAATTCCCGCGTGTCGTCGTTGACCAGATTGATCATGGTCTGGTAGGTGGAAAAGATCACGCGGGCATTTGCGTCGCGGTTCAGGCTGCCACCGGTATAGAGCGATGTGGTCACGTTGGGCAGCAGCTTGTTGAAATTCTTATGCGCCTGCCGCACAAGGCTGGTGCGGTCAGCAAGAAACAGCACGTTTTTGACCCAATTTGCCTTCATCAGCACGTCTACGCAGGAGATGGACACACGCGTCTTGCCCGTGCCGGTGGCCATGACCAGCAGGCTTCTGCGGCGCATATCCGTAAACGCCTTGCATACGCTGCGAATGGCGTTCTTCTGATAGTCGCGATTGGTGATGTTGTCGTCGATAGTCGGGTTCGTGATATCCTGCCGCATGGTGCGGCGCAGCTTGAGCAGCTCCAGTTCCTCAATGGAATGGAAATTGAACACCCGTCGTGGCGGATAGCCCAGCTGATCGATGCAATAGATATAATAGCCGTTGGTGTAATAGACCACCGGCTTATAGCCGTATTTCACCGCCATCTGATTGGCCTTTTCAATGCCCTTGGTGCGGCCCTCCACCAGATTCTTCGCTGTGGCGGTCTGTTCGATGATGGCCAGCGGCTTATTGTCCCGGCCATAGAGCACATAGTCGACGGAATCGCCGCTGTCCAGCAGACAATCCACCGCCGCGGCCTCGGGCATGGCGGTATTGGCGCGGTTGACAATGGGCCAGCCCGCCTCGCGCAGAGAGGCGCGCAGGAACAGCTTTTTATTCTCATTCTCATCCCGATCATGGGCGACGGAGAAGCGCGTCGTGCGCATCCGCTCGGCATAGCGGGCGCACAGTTCGGGCGCAACCTCCACCTTTGCTTTCGGGCTTTCAGTGGGTTCAGGCTGAACGGGCGCTTGCAGGGCAGGCTTTACGAATTCGGGATAGTCGGGGATGAGCTGCCAGAGCATACAGACCTCGCCCACCAGAAAATGCAGCTCTTCCAGCACCTTGAGCGCTTCGTCCGAGGTGAGTGTGCCGTCGTGAACGGCCACATTGCCCATTTTGCGGATGAAATGAATGGAATTGAGCAGAATCTGATCGTTGAGGTAGCTGGTAAACGCATAGTCGGTGGACATTTCAAAGACGGTTTTGCCCTGAATGTCGCCGCCAACGGCGCTGTAGATCATTTTGACGATAAACTCCATGGCCTTCCGCGCAGAGGTGACGCTGATATTCGGCTTTGACAAAGCGAATTCTTCCGCCTCGCAGCAATAGGTATAGAGCTGTGCGAAATCGGGCGCATTCTTCAGGTATGCAAAATTCATGTCAGAGACTCCTTTGCGTAGAAAAATCCATGTTCATTATAGCATCAATCTGGGCCATCGTCCACAATTTTCGACTTGTTGACAGCGATTTTTGTATACGAAATTTTGATTTGTCGACTTCGGCGACGAAGGCGGCAAACTGTTCTTGCAGTTCAATTGGCGGCACCATAAACAGATATTTTTTCTGCGCAGTAATCGGAACTTGGTTACGAGTGGTCTGTTTCATTTCCGCAGAATACTGTTTGACAAACCCGTCACTCAGCATATATGAACTTAAGTAGTATGGGTTTATACTTTCTGTATTACAACGATATGCGGTCAGCGATGTACTTAAAATCACTTTCGGTTCTTGCGTTTCAAGTACGACAACAGGCCCTACAGTCGCATTGTGTGCAAATAGCACGTCGCCATCTTTGGCAATTCCCTTGCGCAATCTATTGGCACGTTCTATCGGTAGATGCTTAGCAATTCTAAAATCAATTCTTCCATCTACAATACAGTTCGCACCTATATAGGGAACCCCCTTGGCTGAGAACTCCTCGCTGCGCGGATAATCACCGCCATGATTTCCATCCAAATGGTATGTTATCATGCCATGATCAATTAGCGTTTGGAGCGATGTTACCATATATTTATGCGGATTTGCTTCAAGCTCCCCAAACATCTCCACAAATCGGGATTTTACAAGTTCATCCAGCGTAATCAGCTGTCGTTCCTTCTTCTCGATCAACTGATCTGCTTTTCCGAGAATATCTGCTATTCTCTTTTGGCGCACAATAGATGGAAGTGGTACCTCAATTTCACGAAGAATCGACATGTTAATATTATTTTGAGCTACTCCTCGGCCGATTCTATTCACATACGTTTTCAGCGAAGTCAAAAAATAAAACAAATAGTCTTCGTCGACATTATCGTTTTTAATTGTAATCCCGGCAATGGCCTGATTGGTTGCAGCATCAATATCCAATATGCATACCTCACCAAGCGTTGCAAAAATCGTATACAACAAAGTACCCTTGGGGAATACTTTTGCCGAGGACGAAAGCAGCCCGCATTCCGTTATTTTTTCCTCAGTATGCGATACATATTTTCCATCAAAATCGCTTATTTTTACCCAAGGAATGCTCCCGTTTTCCCAAAATTCCGGTTTCGAGCGAGAAGGAGTTCCACCAGATTGTATGGTACAAAGCTCTCTAAGTTTCATATATTCTTCCCACCTTTTATTTAGCTTCCACCATTTTAAATAAGCTGCTCTCTTGAAACTCTGCCGTTTCGCCTTTTTTTAATTCATCGATATAAACTGTTTCAAGAAGGAACAAAGCAGAAAAAGCAAGAATTAAGTTTTGCTGATTCGCAAGCTGAAAATTATTTGTTCCTTCAACCAGTCCAATCCTTCGGTGCTTAATATTATTGTAATTTTTCCACCATATTATGGACTCTTTTGAGCCTTTTATTCTTAACTCTTGCCTTTTTTCTCCTTTCTTCGTTTGCACCGTGTACTTCTCATATTCCCAGTTTATAAATGGCTGGAGTTGTTCTCTTTCATCAAAAAGAATGATGTAATCCTTGAGTTTGAATTTTTGCTGAACCTCATATCCCCATTTCTTAACATTCGTTCTATTATCGATTTTAAAGTCAGGATTAATCGAAACAGCTATTTCCTTCCCGACAACATCGATTTCACTACAAACGGCTTGATATAGTTTTAAGTATTCTATTGAAAACGACCTTTTATTCGTCTTATCAAAAGCAACAAATCTCTTTGTCTCCAGCAGTTGTTCTTCTAATTCCAAGTAATATTCCCAGTAACTCTTAAGAAAAAGTTTTAGACTCATCATCTTATAGCATCTCCTTCAGTGCTTTCAGTCCTTCGTCGATCTCTTTCTGCAGGCTCTCCAGCTCCGCCAGAATTTCGCTGGTGGGCGGGTATTCTACGGCCTGATATTCCACCTTCTTGTATTTGTTGATGGAAAGGTCGTAGCCGTTGTCCACGATTTCCTGCTTGGGCACGAAGAAGCTCTTTTCGGTGCGCTCGCGGGTTTCTTCCTGATCGAGGTGGTGGAAGCGTTCGATGATGTCGGGAATGTCGTTCTGGTCGATGGGGCTGCGCTTGTCGTCGAGGCTGAAGCCGTCGGCGGCCATGTCATAGAACCAGACCTTGTCTGTGCCGCCGTGGCCGGTCTTGGTGAAAATCAGGATGGCGGTGGAAACGCCCGCGTAGGGCTTGAATACGCCCGAGGGCATGGAAATGACCGCCTCGAGGCGGTTGAATTCCACAAGCTCCTGTCTGAGCGCCTTATGTGCCTTGGAAGAGCCGAAAAGCACGCCGTCCGGCACAATGGACGCGCAGCGCCCGCCGACCTTCAGCGCTTTCAGGAACAAAGCGAGGAAAAGCAGCTCCGTCTTTTTCGTGGGCGCGATGGCGAGCAGGTCTTTGGAGATGGTTTCCTTGTCCAGGCTGCCGGTGAAGGGTGGGTTGGCCATGATGAGGGTGTATTCATCGCGGTGGGTATTGTCCTCGGAAAGGGAGTCCATCCAGCTGATATTGGGCGCTTCCACGCCGTGGAGCATCATGTTCATGGCTCCAATGCGCAGCATGGTCTGGTCGGTGTCGAAACCGGAGAACATGGTGGTGGTGTAATGGCACTTGTTCTCGGTTTTCATCAGATCCATGGCGTAATGCTCGCTGACGTACTGCGCCGCGGCGCAGATGAAGCCCGCGCTGCCCATGGCGGGGTCGCAGATCACGTCATCCATCTGAGGCTGCATGAGCTCTACCATCATTTTGATGATATGGCGCGGCGTGCGGAATTGGCCGTTCGTGCCGCTCTGGGCGATCTGGCTGAGCAGGTATTCGTAAACGTCGCCCATGATGTCCTTGTTGTTGAGGTCAAGGCTGTCCAATGCGTCTACAACCTTCACCAACACGCGGGCGGTGGGCACGAGGAACAAAGCGTCCTTCATATAGCGGGCGAAGGCCGTGTCCTTTCCGGCGTGCAATTCATTTTTGATGAAGGGGAAAACGCAGTCGGTCATGTTCCTGAACATGGCTTCCGCCTCGAAATGGCGGAATTTGCTCCAGCGGCAATTTTGATGCGCGTCGTCAAAAATGGGATCGACAACCTCCATGTCGAAGGCCGCGGCGTTGGCTTCCTTGCGCAGCTCGTTGTCGTCGAGTATCTTGATGAACATCAGATAGGTGATCTGCTCAATGACCGTGAGGGGGTTGGTCATGCCGGAAGACCAGAATATGTCCCAAATGCCGTCGATTTTGTTTTTCAGCTCGCCAGTGATCATGTCGGTTCGCTCCTTTGTGCTATTGATTCACTTATGAAAAGTGGGATTCATTACTCCTATTCTAATTATAGTCAAAATTTGGGCGTTTTTCAAGGCAGTTTGCGGCATGGTAGAATATGAAATCTTTTGGAAATACGAGGAAGCATTAATCATAGGTTGGTTTGATTTTCATGATCGGTACGTTGTAACGATGAGCCAATTCGCAGGTCATAGCTGTCCCGCCCGGCTGGCCGTCATAGGCGGCAAGCAGCAGGTCGGCATTATTGACGAGATAACGGTTCCGAATGAACATGGCGCTTTTCGTATATATATGACTGGTCGCCGTAGTGATGTCGGCCAATTCAAAAAGCAGGTCGTGCCGCGCCCGGTATTCCTCCGGCCATTTACTGGCCTGATCGTCGAATGGGCTGACCATTTCCAGAATAACCTCCGGATGCTGCTTGCGCAATTCAACGACGGCCTCTGCTGCGAACATATCCATGCCCAAAGCACCGCCGGAGATAAAATGACGATAGCCCATGTCATAGAGCGTTTGGATCGTAGCCCGAACGCGTTTTTTGAAATCAATGCAGCGAGGATCTGTTTCGTCAAAGCCGAAAGGCATTTTCTGCGGACGATAGCCCGTGAAAGCGCAGCGGCGGGCGTTGGGTGGGCTTGCCCTTCTTATTACATTTTTCATAGGATAGCCATCTCCTTATTCATAGCTCATATTACAGCTGACAATACGTTCAACGCGCCCCTTCATAGCCTTGGCGTCCAATATCCCGTCGAAAGTCAGTTTGATGGACGCTGCTCTGGGCTTTCGCAAATTGCAGTCCATGTAGATTTTTCCGCCGTCCGCCAATGTCAGACAAACGCGCTGGTGTACGGTTTCGAAGGCAGCGCCGGAATTCTTCGCGGATAATGTACGCGGCTTGGATTCCTCAATGGAAATGCGGCCGTCGTCGATTAGCCGGTGAATATAGCGGCTGATTGTGGCGGATGAGCGAAGGCCGACGGCCTCCCCGATCTCCCGAAACGCAGGGCTATGCCCATACTGCGATATGTAGCCTGTGATGAAGGCGTAGATTTCGTCGCAGCGCTTGTCGGCAGCCTTTTTCGTGTAGTCCATAATCAGCCCTCCCTTCGTTCTACAAACCAGCGGCCCAAAATGCGGTTGTCATAATTCAAATTATGTTCAAAGAAAATGTGCGTCTCGTGATTGTTCGTGCGAATCGTATACCGGTCGCCCTGTCCGCCTGCGCGGGCAGCATAGGCCGGACGCACGTCCAAAATGCGGTCAACGTCGTATGCCTGACCGTCTTCCCAATGAATGCGGCGCGGATACATGCGGCCCTTTTCATCAAAGGACACTTCGACGGGCACATAAACCTTAATGGACTTCTTTGTATTGTACATTGGAATTCCTCCCGAAAAAAGGGTATACGAAATAAACCGGCGCTCCTGACTGGGCGTCAGATGGAATAGCATTGTGCGGCTTAATGCTCGTGTTTGGTGGAATAGACCTCGTTTAGAACGTCCAATTCACGCGGCGTAGGCAGCATATCTTCGGTGACGATGCCCAGGACACGGCCGATGCAGCGGAAGTTATCGTCCGGCGTAGGATGGATGGTTTTATATCTGGCATTGTGAGAGTGCAGGCCGTCCGGCTGATACTCCTTGACAAAGCCCTCTCCTGCTACGATAAAAATGCCGATTTCTCCCGGATTGATCTCCGGCGTATACTCTACCAGAAGATCGTCGCCATCCCGGAATGTGGGCAGCATACTGTCGCCAGATACCGTAATGATGGTATCGGCGCGACATACGCTGCGGGAATTGCGCAGGAAGACGTACTCATGCTCATAGCTGTCAGTGAGTGGCATACCTGTACCGGCAGAGGCGGGAAGCTCGTCTCGTTCGATGTGCGAGAAGGTTTTGACGCAGTCCTCCCGGAAGGCCAGCAGGTCGTTTTCGATCATGGATTCCATGAGTGCGTCCACGGTGCGCTGCTTGTAGTGATCGAGGCTGCGATAGAGGTTCATATGCGCTAATTCCGATTTATCAAACGCCGTTTTGCTGGCTGGCATTCCGAAAAAGAGGTCGGCGCTGATGGAAAGCGCCTGGCAGAGCTTCGGAATCATTTGCAGCTCCGGGCGCGAAATGCCGGTTTCCCAATTTGTAATGGAATTCTTGGTCACGCCGAGAATTTCCGCCAGTTGGGGCTGGGATAGCGCGCAGGCTTTTCTATAAGCGCGAATTTTATCTCCGAATTCCGCCCGGTTGCGCATTTTGTTGCGCTCCGCCTGCGTCTGCGGAAAGGATATGACGGTGTTGACGTCGTTCTCAGGCTTTTTCGCCATGTTCGTGACCTCCTGTGCCCTATCATGATATATTCGAATTATAGCACAAGATTATTTACCTGTAAACCCCTTTTGAAAGATGACTTTGAAATTTCATATTCGGAAATATCATGAAAATACTGAAAAATAAATTTGCTCCAAGCGAACACAGGTATCAGTTTGAGTATTTACAGAAACAAGTATCTTGTGCTATTATTTTGGCGTTGGTATCCGGTCTATGGAAAAATAGCCCCCTGTTCAGGACTATGACCATGATTCGACGCGGCAGGATAATGCCCCTTCGCAAACATGTTTACGAATTCGCAGGCGTATTTGCGAAATGGTCGAAATACCCGCTGCCTGATAAAATCGGGTGCAGTCAGGGAATTCCACCGCGACTGGTTCAGTGATAGCGCTGCTTCCTCTATGCCGATCCGTGTCGGGCGACGGCGTAGAGATCATCAATCCCGGCAATATGCAAATTAGGAGGAAATGAGAAATGGAGCTTCGTTTTCTATGTTTCTGCTTCATAAAGCTGTACGCCAGCTGCAGCGGGTGGGACAATGACGTCGAGATTCAAGTCCTTTTTGCTTTTATTCTGATTTCCGTTGAGGATGAATACAGGCAGAAGGGAGAAACGCAGGAGGCGGTGGCGAATGGCGGGCAATACTGAAATGCTTATGACGCACTGCTGCCATTGCGGGCATCTGATCAGCCGGTCGGCTTCCGGCACAAGGAGCATTATGCGGTGCCCCAAATGCGGAGCAGAGATTGAAGTGACCGTTCGGGAAAAGACGGTTACGGTAACACTGCTGCGAGTGAAGGAAAATACCGCACAGACAAATTGAATAGAAACGCACGGCCTCGTCAGGCGCTGAATTCGGCTGGAATCGAAAGGAGCGCAGAGGCCAGGTGTAAGATTTGCTAAAGGAATTGAATTTGGCTTGAACCATCAGGAATCCGGCAAATAGGCCTCCGCGGAGGGAC
>OLSB01001632.1_pt1 | contig 20999 bp, 12 predicted proteins | sample 1672071 | NCBI WGS metagenome assembly OLSB01 (sample SAMEA3136642, study PRJEB25190) | human gut metagenome | biome: human gut; feature: human-associated habitat; material: faeces | place: Austria | collected 2013 | reverse complement strand
GTCGCGCACGGCAGCTCGCGCGCGGACATCGACGCGCACCACCGCGGCGCGGCGAGCCGTGTTTCCAACGGGCTCATGGAGGCCGAAGCGCTCGCGGCGATCTTTGCGCGGCACCTTCGCGTGACGGATGTTATCTCGACCGACGAAATGTATCAGGTCGTCGGCGAAAAAGAATAAAGCCATAAAAAGTGCCGCAGGAGCAAGAGGTCTTAGTCTTGCCCTGCGGCGTTTTTTCTGATACGATGAAGCTACAAAACATACGGGAGGCCGCTATGAAGATCTATTCGGTATACGACGCGGAGTTCGCGCGCTACGGACGCGTGCATTCCGGCATGGACGGCGCGGCGCTGCTGCGCGAAATGGAGCGCATCCCCCTGCCGGAGAGCGGCACGGCGTATGAGCCGTCCGTCGCCTCGCTCGAGGCGTGCGAAGCGTTCGCGGACTATCAGGCGAGCGCGTTCGGCGGCATGCCGGTGCAGCTCGGCATGTGCTGGGGACGCAATACGAAGCTCAACTGTCTCGAATACCACCGCGACAGCGAATTCAATCTCGGTCTCGGGGACTTCATCCTTCTGCTTGCTAAGCAGGACGAGATCGAAAACGGCGTGCTCGACACCGCGAAGGTGAAGGCGTTCCGCGTCCCCGCCGGGGTACTCGTGGAGGTCTACGCCACGACGCTGCACTACGCCCCCTGCCATACGGACGAAACGGCGGGCTTTCGCGTGCTCGTCGCGCTGCCGCGCGGAACGAATACGGCAAAGCCCGCGCTGCGCGGCGTCTCGCCGGAGGACAGGTATCTTGCCGCGCGCAACAAGTGGCTGCTCGCACACCCCGAGAGCGCCGAGGCGAAGAACGGCGCGGCCGTTGCGCTGCGCGGCGAAAACATCGATATCGCCCCGGCGCTTTGAGCGCGCCCGACAAGCGCCGCCGGAGAAACGGATCGAAACGCTCTTTCGCCGGCGGGCGCGGGCTCTGCAAGGCGTCTATGACAGTCGGAAGCGAGGCTTTTGAACAAGCCTCGCTTTTTCCGTCTTTCTCCTGCTCTTATGCGAGCGGCTGCTTTTTTATCATGGCGAACCGGCGGGGGTATTTCGCCGGGGTGGGCGCGGTTTTCGGGATGATGACGACGCTGTGCACGGCGTCCGTGCCGGGGACGGCGTATTTTTCGATGCGCGGCCTGCCGCCGCCGAGCGTGCGGATGCACCGCGCGGCCTCCTGCACCTCTTCCTCCGGCTCCGGGCCTTTCATCGCGGCGAACACACCGCCGACGCGCACAAGCGGCAGACACAGCTCGCAGAGCATCGTCAGGCGTGCCACGGCGCGGGACGTAACGACGTCAAAGCTCTCGCGAAGCGCGCTCTCCTCCTCGGCGCGCCCGGAAAGGCACGCGACGTTTTCAAGCCCGACGGTATTGCACACCTCCTGCTGGAACGCTACGCGTTTTTGCAGGCTGTCGATGAGCGTGACGGCTGCGTCCGGCGCGAGGATCGCCGCGACAAGCCCCGGAAACCCGGCGCCGGAGCCGACGTCCGCGGCGGACTTGCCGGAGAGACGCACATACCGGAGCAGCGCGGCGCTGTCGAGAAAATGCAGCCGCGCCGTCGCCTCCTCGCCCTCAATGGCGGTGAGATTCATCACCTTCGAGCGCTCGTCGAGCAGCGCATAGTAGGCTCTCAACTGCGAAAGCTGCGCCGCCGTCGCCGGGACGCCAAGCTCTGCAAGGCCGGATATGAGGATTTCTTCCATGGTCACAGTCTGTACCTCCCGATCCTTCCCCCGTCAGCTCCTCCGGTCGAACCGGTGCCCGCAGCGGGGGCAGGTGACTTGAATCCGTCCTTTCCCCCGCGGCACGCGCAGACAGCTGCGGCAGCCGGGACAGGAGAAAAACCGGTAATCGCGGCTCTGCTTCGAGCGCTGCACTGCGCCGGAGAGATTCGCCTTCGCGCGGCTGCATTTCCCGCGCACGAGCAGATCCTCCGCCTGCCGCGCGGGAAGATTGCGGGAGAGCGTCCGGAACAGAGCGTACCCCGCTATAAGAACCGGAACGAGGCCGATCCGCCGCAGAAACAGCAGATCCAGCGCGGCGATCGCGGCAGCCGTGCGAAAGAGATGCTTATTGAAATAATCCACACCGTTGCGCCCGAGCATAAACGCGGCCAGCCATGCACGCATATTCCGCTCTCCTTTCGTCCGGATAATGGATAATTCTATCACGCCGGGGCGAAAGTCGTCAACAAGCCGCTGTCATATTCCCCGCCGCCGCGCCATAAGATAGATAGTATCGATGGGCAAGGGAGGCGGGGAAATGAACCGGAAGGGAAGGCTGCTGTGCGCGGCTGTCATGGCGGGGCAGCTGGCGTTCCATGCCGGGGCGCTGGCCCGGCCGGTCGAACGCGCCGCCGAAACGTATGAAAGCGGACGTCTCGGCGCGGCGCTGCTCGCGCTGGAGCTCGGCGACGCGCACGCGTCCGGGCGGCTGCTGCTCGCGGACAACCTTCCCGGCGAAACGCCGGCGCCGGAGAATACGCCGGCGCCAACGGCGGAGGCGGCGCCGGAGTCTGCGCCCGACCCCGCTCCGGAGCCGAGCCCGGAGCCCACGCCCACACCGACGCCCGCGCCGACGCCCACACCGACGCCGGAGATCGTGCCGTTCACGGACGACACCGGCATGGAGATCCGGAACAAAACGGATCTTGAAGCGGATATCGCCACGCTCATGGCCGAGCCGCTCACGCAGCGTCTGAGCGCGGCGGGGCCGCAGATCCTCATAATACATACGCACGGCACGGAGGCGTATCTTCCCGCGGCGGGCGAGGAGTATACGCCGAGCGACCCGTACCGCACAACCGATCCCGAGCGCTCGGTCATCCGCGTGGGCGACGCGCTGTGCTCCGCGCTCGAGGAATACGGCCTTCGCGTGCTGCACGACCGCACGCTCTACGATTATCCGAGCTACGCGGGCTCCTACGAGCGCGCCGCGGCGTCCATCGAGGCGTATCTCGCCGAGTATCCGGACATCGCGCTCGTGCTGGACGTCCACCGCGACGCCATCGGCGATGCATCGACCGTCTACAAGACGTGCGCAGCCGCAAACGGTACGGCGCAGGTAATGCTCGTATGCGGCACGGACGAATATCTTGAGCACCCGCTCTGGCGGGAAAATCTCAAGCTCGCGCTTGCAATGCAGGCCGCGGCGATGTCGGCAAACGGCGCGCTCATGCGTCCGATTCATCTCGCGCCGGAGCGCTACAACCAGCAGTATACGACCGGCTCTCTTATTATAGAAGTCGGCACGAACGGCAATACGCTCTCCGAAGCGCTCGCCGCGGCGGAGCTTTTCGGCCGCGCCGCGGGAGAAATGCTCGCTTCTCTCGCCGCGGCGGATTAAGAGCCGCGCCGGTTGTCCATACTCCCTGTAAGGAAAAACCGAACAGGGAGGATAGATTATGGAAGTTCAGGAGATCATGACGGCAAAAGTCATCACCGTCGGACAGGACGAGCCTGTCACGGCGGCGGCACGGCTGCTGCGGCGGTGGAATCTCGGCGCGCTGCCCGTAACGGATAGCGCCGGACGGCTGCGCGGCGTGCTCACCGACCGGGATATCGTGCTGCGCTGTATCGCGCTGGACAACGACGTCGCGGACACGCGCGTTTCGGAGGTCATGTCCCGCGCGGTCGTGACGGCGCGGCCGGGCGACAGCGTGCAGAGCGCCGCCGCGCTCATGGCGCGCGAGCAGCTGCGCCGTCTGCCCGTGGCGGAAAACGGGCGTCTCGTCGGCATGGTGACGGCGTGCGATCTCGCCCGGCGCGAAAAGCTCGACGCCGAATTTGCCGAAGCCATGCGCGGCATCAGCGCCAATCCGGCGCGGAGATAAGGCAGAAGCCGCCATCCCCGTGGGGATGACGGCTTCCGTATTGCGGAGGTCAGTCGGCGATCTGTGCGACGGCGTTCAGCGCTCTGGCGAGATCACGCCGTGGCCTTTTGGCCTTGCCCGCTTTGCCGAGCGCCTCCAGAACGGCAAGGCAGTCGCTGTCGTCCAGCTGCGCGATGACATCCAGCCGCAGCCGGGCGCGGGACGTGCCTACATAGTAAAGCAGGACGTTCTGCCCGTCGTTGCCGGTAAACGTGGTCTTGTCCACATCCACCAGAATGACCGCGTCCGCTTCAAGTCCCTTGAACTTACGGCAGGTGGTGAAGCGGATGGACTTCTTCCCCGCGGGATAACCGCCGTTGACCAGATGCGGCGTCAGGATGCTGTCGTTTTCGGTTTTACAGGTGAGGATCACGATATCGCGCACTTCGTCGGAGAAAAGCCCATCAATGGCGCCGTCCACCTCCGCCAGAACCGAATCTGCGTTTGAGCAGTAATGCAGCTTCGCGGGCGCACCGACGAGACAGTTTTCGATCAGCTTCGGCGCGCGGTCGGAGATCGGGCCGAGTGACGTTTTGGCGATGTTCTCCGTGTTCCGGCAGTTCCGGTAGAGCGTCAGCTTGCAGTCGGCGTCCGCAAGAAACGGAGGGAGTTTCCGCGCCTGAATCAGCTGGAGCTTATCATAGAACACATAAAAGCTGCCGTCCTCCGTTGTTTCCTCAATGATCGACTTCATGGTCTCCAGCACTTCGGCAATATCGTCGCTGCCGAAATCCTGCCCCTCGTCCACGATCACATGGCGGTAAGGGAAGCTCTTGTTTTCCCACATGGTCATCAGCAGCCGCTCGAGCGCGTCATAGTCCGGCTTCGGTGTATGGCAGAGCCGGCAGGCGAAACCCGCAATGGTGCTGTACTCTATGTTCTCGTCGGCGAAGTTTTCCGAAAGGTAGTCCTTCAGCTGACTGTTGAAGCAGAGAAAGAGCACTTTCTCGCCGCGGCGGGCGTGGCGCTTTGCCTTTTCCACTGCCACCAGCGTTTTTCCCGTGCCGGCCGCGCCGTTGATCACGGCGGTGCGCTGCTCGTCCAGGAAATTCAGCACGGCGGACTGCTCTTTCAGCAGCTTGTGGAATACCAGATGCTTGATGTCCACATCGATCCCGGCTGCCGGAGCAATATCAAATTCCGGACACAGGACCTCGTTTATGACTCGCCTTGCCTGCGCATCGGAGAGATTCGTTTCAGTCTTTTCATGATCCGCGAAGGAATACATACGGTCAATATAGGTTTCCGGATCATACAGGGCTTCCATAGTAATGATCTGGTCAGCAGAAACCTCCATCGGCAGATTCAATGCACGGATATAGGCTGCGTCAACGAGCGGGAACCACACGGCGTACAGAAACTTGCACCGGCTGATGATATCATTCATCTTTTGTTGTTCCATGCGTTTTTTAATGGCGTGCATTGTCCGCCGCGCCTGTTCAAAAGGACCGCCGTTTTGCATCTCCCTGCCCGACCCGTAATACCATGTCCTTTGGGAGTAATATGCGCGCGTGGCTTTGGCTTCCAGAACCAGAATGCCTTTATAGCGGTTGAAGATTACGAAGTCCCCTTCACTTTCAAAGAGACTGTTATTCTCCTTTATCTTGTTGATCTGAAAGGAGTGGAGTACATAATAGTCATCCGGCAGATTTTCGAGAGCAGAGAACATGATGTCTTCCCGACTTTTCGGATCGAATGTTCTCGGTTTTTCCGGTATCATGATAGCCATGGTTATTCCTCCTTCAAAGCATCGGCGATGAGCTGCGCCGTAAGATCGCCGTCTCCGGCATAGAAGCTCCGCCACGCCGCGGCCGTTGCCGCTTCATAAGATTCACGGTTTTCGCTGGTAAAGAACAGCACGCGGGACTTCGGCCACAGCAGGTCGCAGAAGCAGTCCTCGCCGTTCGCGGTAAATTCGCAGTCGTAGTACGGCTTCTCTTTCCCGGCAAAGAGCTCTGCGGAACCGGCGATGCTCTCGAGCCGCTGCCGTTCCTCCGTGCCGCCCGCGGTCTGGCCGGCGACGGTTTTCCAGATATCCTTCCAGGCGCTTTCACGCATGTTTATGCCGAAATCTTCCTCCGGCGTCAGCTCCGACGCGGAGGCGTCCGCTTCCGCGTTTCCGGCCTCCGTCTCCGTTTCGGCGGGCGCCGGGCTCAGTTCCCCGAGCCACAGCCGTAGGAATGCCGCGGCCTTTGTGCGGTCAAGCTGGTCGTGGATCTTCTGGTTGAAGTAGTTGCGCAGACACTTATAGCAGGAGCTTCCGCAGCTGCAGCCGTTCACAACGTCATAGGCTCTCTGCAGCACCCGGCGCAGGATCGCGCCGTCCTGTGTTACGATCCGGCGCACATGACCGGCACCGCCGGCCACGGCGTCATAGAGGATCAGAGAATAGAGCATGAACCCGTTTTCGTATGTGCGGAACAGACAGCCCTTGATATCCGTCCGTTCGATCCCCAGCTCGCGGGACAGTCCTTCCAGCAGCGCGTACAAAACGGAGAGCATGGTGTTCAGGTCTCCGGCCTCCTCTGTTACGAAGGTGATGCGGGCGACGTCCGTTTTGAAGTCGTGCGACAGGCGGTATTTCCTCGTGGTTTTCCCATCGGTATTGGGGCAGCGGTACCCGCGCGCGGTCTTATGGTTATCCGGAATACGTATATCGTGCGCATAGCCGCAGGCTCGGCAGACCTGATACTCCGTCCGCCCGACAACGACCAGAGAATCGTTGGAGGTGGACGCGATCTTCAGCAGACGGTCCTGCGCATAAAACGCCTGCTCCTGCAGGATGTTCCGCTGCGGATCGCCGACATAAATGTCGTCGGTCTTATAGTCGTGCTCCGGCTTGCGGAGCGGAACGGTCTGGTCTGCATCGATATCGGCATAAAAGCCGAGCCGCGGCTCAAGCGTTTCTTTCCACCGGGTCTTGGGGATCGGCTCATGACAGGAAACACATTCCCGCTTTCCAATGATCTTTCCCTTGGCGAAGTTCGGCTGCCCGCAGTTGGGACATGCCGGGCAGAAGCTGCCGATCTCCCACGTGTTTCCGGGATTGCTCCCGGCAGACTTGCGTATGTACCGGCTGGTATACAGTTTCCCATCCGCTACGACCTGCGAGCCGGGGGCGTAATCGGCGATCGCCATCTGAAGATCGCGCGCCAGCTGCAAATCTTTCCCGTCATCCTGCTTTTTGCGCGCGCCGTCCGCTTGCGTGAAGAGCTCCACTGTATCCACGGGGAAGCCGTATTTCGGCAGGATGTTGTTGCGGACAAGGAAGCTGATGAGGCTTTTGCGGCGGAGTCCGTCCTCTTTCGCACAGCGGAAATCCTGCAGCGCGCGCTGCCAGTTTCCCGCCTCAATATCGTCGCCTTCCCGGTGCGCGGCCTTCTGCATTTTTTCCATTTCGGCAACCGTTCCGCGGAAGTCGTCCACAGCCAGCTGCAGCAGGCCCTTTTCCCCGCAGAGGTGCTCCGCCCACGACCAGTCGTCGATGCCGAGCCGCCGGTGCATGCTCTGCGGGATCGAGCGCTTCAGGAGCGTCCGGAGCGCCTCCGGCTTTTTTGCGAGATATTCCTGCAGCCGCTCGTACCCGCCCTCGTTCAGAAGGACGGTCTGGTTATCCCCGGCGTACACGTCCTCGTTCTCGGCAAAGAACGCGCTGATGGCGACGGCAAACACATGGCGGTACAGGATCTTTTCGTTTTCGACTTCAAATACCGGCGCGCCGATCTTGCCGCTGATCATCTGTTCCGGCGCTTCGTAGTAGGTGAGATCGTGCGAGGATAGCTTGGCATACGTCATCACGAACGCCGCGGAGCCCTTTCCGCGTCCGGCACGTCCGGCGCGCTGCACATAGTTCGACGGGCTGGGCGGCACGTCGCGGAGATATACCGTTTCCAGACTGCCGACGTCCACGCCCATCTCGAACGTGGTCGAGCAGCTCAGCGCGTTGATCTGCTTGTTGACGAACGCTTCCTGATATGTTGTCTGATGGTCCTTGGCCAGCTGTGCCGTGTGCTCCTTGATATAGAGCGGCTTCATCTTCTCGCTCTGATACAGCCGGGCGTAGTGGTTCCCCGCGGCGTGCTCCAGCGGCTCATAGGGCTCGAGCTGCCCGTCGCACTTCACAGTTGCGCACATGCCCCGGACGTTATAGGGCGTGATCTTCCCGCACTTTCTGCAGCGGTAAAACTTCACGGCGTCCGTGCCGCCGAGGAGAACATCAAAACGGTTGGCATCCAGAGAAAAGGTTTCTGTCTGCGGGGCAAAGACGCCGTCCCAGTAGTCCCTCAGCACTCGATCTGCCTCTTCCGGAGAAATGCCGAGCGCCGCGGTCAGGCGGGCTATGCGGGAATTGGGGTAAAATCCGCCGTCCCCGTTGGTCCGCTTCCGTCCGGCCCATCCGCTCAGATTGGTTTTTTTACTGTTGGAGGCGTCTTTGACCAGAACCAGTTTCTTTTCGTATGGCGTGAAAAAGATGTACTCCCGCTCCGCTTCGGTCAGATCCAGTTCCTTTCCCGCATTCAGTGCGCCGGAATACACGGCATCCATGGCGAGCAGCTCCAGAAGTGCCGCGGCATCCGCATTCGGAAGACCGTTTCCAAGCCCGGCGATCGCATCGGTCAGCCCTTTGTTTTTTCGATAGGCAAACGCGATGCAGCCCATCGAAACAAGGCTGGTGCTCCGGCGGGCATTGAACATTTCGTTCAGCACCGCGATCCATGCGTTCCTCCGGCTTTCGGCAGTGTGGCCAATGCTGTCGCTGTTCCATTCCGCAAAGCTCCCGTTAACCTCAAAGTACGGCGCCAGCTCCTTCACGAATTCCGTTACTGTGACGCGCGATTTGCCGAGGCTGCGGAGCTTCTCCGCCGTGTGCCATATGCCGCGGCGGCGCAGGAACTCCTGATAAGTGCGCTCCATATAGGTGGCGAAAAACGCCGCCTCGCTCCGGCTGTCGGAAAAGCAGAGGAACTGCCGGGCCTTTTCCTTCCGGAGGATCCTCTTCTGGGGTTTTGCGCACGCGAAAATGCCGCCCTTCTCCGACGGCACCGCGGGGATCTCCTGCACCTCCTCCTCGGGGAGCTGTTCGAAAAGCTCTGTTCCCAAAACGCCGGTAGCCGCCTCGCTTCCGATGTAAAACCGGCGCAGCTGGCCAAAGCTGCAGGCGGGGCACTTGGGGCGCTGCGTTTTCTTCGGGCTGACTTGCCGCACGTTTATATAGGCGGCTCTGTCGTGTCCGCAGGGCGGAGCATAGCGCAGATCGGCCTGCGTTGCAATTGCGCCGCATACGGGGCAGAGCACAAAGTCCTGCTGCCCGTCATCCGCGTCCTCGTCATCGAGCTGATCGTCGTCGGCAAAAAATTCGCCGTCCTGTGAGTTTTTCAGCAGATAGTATTCCGCGTCGTCATCCCCGGTCTTCCGGGCGGTCTGTACCAGCTTGCCGCCCTCGCTCCGGCCGACGACAGCCAGCCGCCCGCAGTCCGAGCAGATGGCCGCTTCAAAGACCGCCTGCGTTTCGCCGCCGGAAAGCGTGCGCGTGTGCTGGCGGCTCAGATATATCTTTTTCGGCGCGGCAAGCGTGATATACGCGCCCTCCAGCGCGCGGACAAAGAAATGATACCGCGGCTTTATCAGGTTGGCCCCGTCCAGCTCGGCGCGGGCGCATACCTGAATGAATTTCACGACCTGCTTTCGCGTCATGCCCGGCGCCGCGGCGCAGAGCGCCCTGTGCAGCTCCGACACCGTCACGGGCTTTGATCCCGTCTCCGTCCGCGCCGCCCGGCGCAGCGCCGCGAAAAGCGCCGTATGCAGACAGAGGTGATACAGCTTTTCCTCCGCCGTGCCGTTCGGGCAGAAATCCATGCCGTAACGCGCAAGGATCTCGCCGACGGAATCCGGCGCGTCGCAAAGAGCCTCGAACATCGCCGGATCGACCGGCCGCTCCTCGGCCATGGAAGGCATTTTCTCCTTGGAGCGGATGATGCCGTCCGCCTCGAACCGCACGCCGGTGAGCTTTTCGGCAAACTGCAAAATTTCCCCGTCCGCGTCCGGGCCGCCGAGCGTGGCGCTCGTGAGGATATACTGCACGGAGTCCGGCTCGCTGATGCGCGCGCGGAGCCGCCGCATGAGAAGGCTCGTCTCCATGCCGGTAGCTCCCTTGTATATGTGCGCCTCGTCCAGAACGATATACTTCAGCTTCGCGCCGGAAAACACGCTGTCGTCCTTGGGTCGGAGCATCATGTATTCCAGCATGGAGTAGTTGGTGATGAGGATGTGCGGCGGGTCCGCCTGCATTTCCTCGCGGGAGATAAGCTCGTTCGGGAGCGGATCAACCGGCGCGCCCGAAGCGTCCTTATGCGCTTTCCGGTATTCGCGCAGCGCCTTGCCGCGTTCGTGCTCCGTGTTGCCATTGTATATTCCGAAGCGGATCTTGCCGAAATTCCGGAGAAGCGCGCGCATGCGCTTGATCTGGTCGTTGGCCAGAGCGTTCATCGGGTAGATGATGATCGCACGCACGCCGGCATCGAGTTCGCCGTTTTCCAGCTGCGTGAGAATGTGCTGGATGATGGGGATCAGGAAGCTTTCCGTTTTGCCGGAGCCCGTGCCGGTGGTGACGACCAGATTTTTTCCGGCGTTCGCCTTCCGGAGAGAATTTTCCTGATGCAGATACAGCGGTCGTTCGAGCTTCAGCTCCCGTTCCTTTTCGGGGATCGGCTCCAGCTCTTCAAAAAGATGGCTGGCCTCTCCGGCATCCATCAGCTCGCGCAGCGTGCGCCCGGTCACATAGGAGCCGCCAATGTCCAGATACGGCCCCTTGGCCGCCATCCCTTCGCTCTCCAGCTCTTTTCGGAACAGCTCGGCGTACGCCTTGTCCGCTATATCGAAGCTTGTCGTTATGTAATCGATATAGCTGTTTTTTATCTCTTCAGAGGCTTGTACGGGATCAAACATATTCAGAGCTCCTTTGCTTCATAATCAAAGTAATCCGGGTTCTGCAGCCGGTTTGCCGGGGGTTTCATCGTGTCGGCCGTCCGGCTGACAATTGAATTGCGCATGGTGTCGAAATATACGGCGTCGTCGGTCACGGCGCGGAGGATCAGCCGGCGGTCGTTGACGATCCACACTCTCGCCGGATTGATGAGTTCATAGTCCTCGCGGCTCTCGTCCGAGCAGAAGGGAATGCGCCGGCCGTCCGGCGTTTCAAAAAACAGCGCGGCATCATATTCCGGCAGCGGGATCGTTTCGCCGGACGGTATGCTCTCGCCCACATAGACGAACGACGCGAGGACAGCGGCGCCGCGGCGCACCGTCGCCGATTTGAGCGTCTTTTCCTTTATGTCCCAGTAAATTGCCGTCGTGAGGACAATCTCTTTGTTTTCAAACCGCAGCGCGTTTTTGTCGCCGTGGATGAATTCGCCGGAGAATATCTCCGTGGCCGCGCCTTTTGCGAACAGTCCGGCAGAGATCAGCGATACCGTGTAGCCGTATATGCCCTGTGGGGCGTCCGCCAGCCCGGCAAGGCCGCAGTTTTTCGTCCCAAGCTCAAACGAGAGCTCCTTTTTTCCGCGGACCGAAACGAGGAACCGGCTGCCCGGATCGCCGAAAAAGATCCCGTCCGGTACCCAGTTCAGATGGCCGCGCTCGGCAATGAGCGGCGGGCGGGAAAACGTGGGGGCAAACACGATCTCCGTCAGCGGGATCGTATGGGCCATCTGGTCGTGGGACAGCGTCAGTTTCAGCGTCTCCCGGTTTCCGAAGCGTCTGCCGGAGTGCAGGAAATTTCCGAGCTCGATATCGCCGGAAGCGTTGGGTTCGATGGGCGTCTCGCCCAGCCGCAGCTCTCCGTCCCATCCGTCCGGCAGTGACAGCCGGACAAAATCGCTCTTTTCGATCGATGCGTACCACAGCTTTTCGGCAAGCTCGAACAGGCTGCCTTCTCCCATGGCGGCATGGACCGCGGGCAGGTCGGCCTCGAGTGAGAGCCCCAGATACGCGGCGGCGGAAACGGCGGTATCGCTCCCGTCCGGCCGGATCATAGGGATGTCCGTTTCGCCGCTGTCGTCCCGGACGGTCAGAACGGCGGTGCGGTCCTCGTCCAGATAGTACGGCTTGTCCAGCTTGCAGGAAAACCCGGGAAGGATCACGAAGCGGAATTCCAACGTGTTCGCCGAGGTGCTGTGATCAAAAATGCGGATCGTGCGGACGCGTCCCGCCTTCTCCCCGGTTTCCACGGAAAGGATCCTTTCCGCATCCGACGAGCGGCTCTCGTCGATCGCTACCGACGCATCGTCCAGCGACACGCGGTATCGGAGGCGGTTGTCCTTCTCCGGGATGCGGAGGAACACGTCAAAAGGTCCGTCGAAGATCTGCACGGCGGCGCCGTTGACTACGGCGCGGATGCCGCGGATCGGCTTTACGGACGGATACAGCCGGACTTTCCCTGCCTGCTGCTCGTCGGCAAAGATCTCCGTGCCGTTGACCGTGACAGCACCGACGCGGTCAAGCTCCAGACACCAGAGCTGTCCGGGATGGTTTTCCTGATAGACCTCGTCATCGTTGGCAAAGCCCACGTCGCTCGTCTCGTCCGTGAAAAGATACGCCGTCCCTTTCTGCCCGGCACATTTCCTGCCGTTGCTGCCAAAAAGAATATACTTCTCTGACAGCTCTGTCGAGAATAGTACCCCGCCGCCGCGGTGTATTTCCACACGCAGACCGAGAGGCTTGTCGAAGCGGAGCTCCGTCTCCCCGAGCGGGAGGAAGATGCGCCGTGTCGTCTCGCCGAGCTCGTTGCCCGCCACGTTCATGACCCGGGAACAGATCTCCCGGTCGTTCTGGTATACATACAGCTGCGGCCGCTCGTTGCTCTGCGGCCGGTCTTCTGTGTCAAACGCGGCCAGACGGATCTTCGGGATCTCCAGCCCGACGCAGCCGTCTTCCATGATATAGCGAACAATGATCCGGTCCGCCGTCGTGGCGACGAAGCCCTCGCGGTGCTGCCGTTTCGCGCTCTGCACACTGCTTTTATCGTCGTGGGTCTTGTCCTGAAACCACGCCTGCAGGAGGCTCTCCCAGCGGGTCGTGCTCTCGAACGGTACGTCGCGTACCAGCCGGTCGATGTTCCGGACAAGACCGTCGCACACGTTCGCCATATACCCCGGACGCTCCATGAAAAGCGCTTTCAGCCCGGAGAACACCACATCGGAGCGGAGCTGCAGCGCGTCCTTTTTCTTTTCGCTTCCGTTCCAGCGGCGCTGCATTCCCTTGACGAAAGCGCCGTAAATGGGATCGTTCGGTACATATTGATAATCCAGGTTGCTGATATAAAAATCAAACAGAATGTCGTACAGATTGCGGATGCTCTGCTCCGGCGCGACGGCGTGGAGAAGCAGGGTCGTATAGTATTTATGACCTTCGGAGGTCATGAAGCGTTTTTTCTTCGTTCCCTGAAGCGTGGCCTTGATAGCTTTGCGGAAGCGCGAGTATATCCGCTGCTCCGCCACCTCCGAATCTTCCGGTTTGAAGCCGTATTGCAGATAAATATAATTCCAGAAACCGTTGTCGGAAGCACCGTCCTCACTGTCATCCGGCACTTCTGCGCCGTCGGTCGTCCAGTTTTTCAGAAGCTGGATCGTAGTAAAAGTAAGGACGGCCTGCTCCTCAAAGGTAAGCTCCGCATGTTCGAGCGTCATTTTCTGGAACACGTCCTGCGCAGCATTCATCAGCATATCCATTTCTGCCGGAGACGGCTCATATTCTCCGAGCAGGGGGTAGCGGTACACTACGCTTTTTCCCAGCGCAAAGGCGCTGGCGCTGTCAATGGCGGCAGCCGGATCGGAGCGCATATCTTTTTCAATGTACCCGGTCTCCCGCCAGTCAAAGCCATGTTTTTGCAGCCATTGCGCGCGGCTGATATTCTCGGCCTTGAAGGCGCTGCGGATCGCGCGGTCGAGCGCATACCCGATATACTTATAGGAAAACTCCTGCTTATAAATGATCCGGTCCGGGAAAAAGGCGGTCAGCTGCCGGACGATCTCTTCCGTAGAAATGGCCATATCTCTTATTTTCCCTTTCTTTCTGCTCTGCACGATCCATTTTTGGCGATTTGATAGGATATTTTGTCATGCAGGCTTTTTTCTTCAAGAAAATTGTCAAAACACTGGTTTTTCAGACACCGAGACGGTATAATTTTCAGTACATCCGCGGCGCGAGCCGTGCAGGGAGGAATTGCTATGGAGAAGGTATATCATCTCATCGGCGCAGACGGAAAGCCGTACGACAGCACGGAGCCGGGGACGCTGGGCGGGCACAAGGGCCTGAAGATCTATGGCCGGCTGGACTGCCCGTCGGCGCTGCGCTATATCGCAAAGGGACAGTATGTGAAGTACCGCGTTTTCTTCAAGGACGAGGCGACCGCCATCGCCGCGGGCTACCGCCCGTGCGCCGTGTGCATGAAGGAAGAGTACAAGCGCTGGAAAGAAAAGCAGAAGCAGGCGGCAAAAGAAAAAGCGCAGACCTGACTGTTTCTGCACGGTCCGACTCACAGAAGAACATCAACGATTCAGCTCCCCGGCTTCCGGTCGGGGAGCTTTTTGCCTGACAGGGTTCTTTTTGGCGCACACGGAGACCTAAGCGTTCACACTGTGTATACAAGGTTTGCAATCGCAGTATTTACAGCTTATAGAACTCAGACCATGGTATCTTTGTTTACAAGTGCATCCATTCTGCGATAAGAAAACACAGATGTCATCCTCCTCATATTTTGTCGTTCGGGAAAGTTATTCCAATTCCAGTGTCTGGATCTCGTTTATGATCTCCTTCCGGCGCTCGTAGAAGAGGAGCTCCTTGTTGTGGGCGAAATACTCCTTGCAGCCGTACCGGCTGATGAACCGCGCGCCGTACCGGCTGATGGTCAGCTCGGTGACGAGAATGAGCATCTCCTGCCCGTCGGGGAAAACGTCCTCGGCGAAGAGAAACAGGTTCGAGAGCTTCTTTCCCGCCTTTTCCGCGGACTTTTTCAGCGCCTTCACGCGCGCGTCAAAATCGGCCTTTGCGATCTTGAACGCCTCGTCGCCGCGCTGCGCGCCGCGGACGGCGGTCTTCACATCCGCGAGCAGCTGCATGAGCTTCTGGGTCTGCTTCTGGTCGGCGGCCGAAAGGCTGCCGGCCTTTTTGCCGCTCTCGAGCGCGTCGTTCAGCTTGCCGATCATCGTCTCGATTGCCGCTTCCGGCGCGGCGGCAGGCTTCGCAAGCTCCCTGCGGAGCTGCTTGAGCGCGTTCATGTACGCGGTCACGAGCGCTTCCTCCTCCACAACCGCGCGCATCTCGTGCGAAACGGCGTCGAGCAACAGACCGATGAGCGAGAGCCGCTCGTCAAACCGCGCGTCCCGCGCGCGGCGGCGGATGGTCTCGGACACGCTGCCGTCGAGGATAGTGTCCACCTGGTAATCGCTGCGGTATTTCTGGAACAGGTCATAGTAAGCCGCGAAGTCTTTGGCAATGGTCCGGTTCTGCAGATACTGCGCGATGAGCAGCTCGTCCACCTTCAGACCGTTTTGCTCGTACAGGCGGATCATCTGGCTCAGATCGTCCCAGCCGCGGGCCGTGACAAAGCTCTTGCCGCCGACGGTGGACTCCACGCGGTAGAAATTGTCTTTTTTGATGTCCAGATACGTTGTGACCGCGGGGTGTACGCCGGTGTTCACGGCGTACTCCTTCCAGACCGTATAATCCGGCTCGACGTCCACGCGCTTGAGACGGTCCCATGTGACGATGTCGAACTCGTGTACGGAGTTGTTATACTCCGGCGGGTTGCCTGCCGTGACGACGATCCAGCCCTTCGGCACGCGGTGACGGCCAAAGATCTTGTACTGCAAAAACTGCAGCATGATCGGCGAGAGCGTTTCGGAAACGCAGTTGATCTCGTCAAGGAACAAAATGCCCTCGCGCTTGCCGGTGGTCTCCATCATGTCGTACACGGAGGCGATGATCTCGCTCATGGTGTATTCGGAGACGGCGTACTCCGTGCCGCCGTAGACCTTGTGCGATATGTACGGCAGACCGAGCGCGCTCTGGCGGGTGTGGTGGGTCATGGAGTAGCTCAGCAGGGCGACATCCAGTTCCTGCGCGATCTGCTCCATGACAGCCGTTTTGCCGATGCCCGGAGGCCCCATGAGAAACACCGGCCGCTGCCGTTCGATGGGAAGGACATAGTTTCCCAGCTCGTCCTTCGTGAAATACGCGGTCATCGCGTTTTTGATCTGGTCTTTCGCTTCCTTGATGTTCATGGTTCGCTCCGTTCCTTTTCTGTTCCGGTTCTCGGGTTTTATTCGATTATGTAAGAGGTATGCCCTCTTTTGGAACTCGGCCTTACAGCAGATCGAGTGTGAACTCGGCCAGCGGGTCGGCGTCGGGATAGGTCTTGTTTTTGTAGTCCAGCAGCAGAGCGGTGCAGTTGGTGCTGCCGCTTTCGGAGGCGAGCGCGGTGAAATCCGCGATCTGCTGCAGCGTGAAAACGGGGAGAAGGTCGCGGATGGTCACATCGTCCCGCGCGACGCGGTCTGCCGCCGTCGTATAGTCCAGCCACGCGATGCTGTGGCTGGCCACGCGGGTCTTTTCCGGAACGGAAACGGAGACGACCTCGAACCGGTCGGTGCTGTCGAGCGCGTGTCGGTAATTGTCGATCCGCTCCACGTCGGTCTTGCATCCGGCGAAGGATATAATGATCTCCTCCTGGAAATCGAGGACTTCCACCGTTGTGCAGTCGGCAAAGCGGAGCTTACCGTAGGGGATCATGCAGCCCTTGTAGCGGTCCGGCGCGATATGGTCAAGGTCGGCGACGCTCTCCCACATCTGGAGGAACGGCTGCCGGAGACCGCGCCCGAGCAGATAGCTCTGCCATTTTGCGCGCAGTTCGGCGTCCATCTCCATCGGGTGGGCCACGGCGACGGGCGCGCCGGTGAGCGTATACGCCCGTCCGTCCGCGTCCACGCAGCCGCCGTCCGAAACGGTGAACGTGTTCCCATCCTGCGTCCATACCAGCAGCCGCGCCACGCGCTCGAGCAGCGGATTTTTGAGATTGGCCGCGCTCCATGCGTCCGCGGGCGTCGCCGCGCCGCTGAGATACAGCATTTTCAGCCGCTGCGCGCGGAGCTTTGCGAGCTTTTTGATATCCTTCCGAAGCGCCGCGACCGCGGCCTTCGTTTCCTCGTATTTCTGCGGGTCCGCGTCCTTCTTGGGAACGGACTTGACGGTCTTTCCGGTGACGCCGGAGATCAGCGAGAGCGTCAGATCGGCTTCCAGCACAGCGGTGAGCGTGCCGTTTCCGAGATCGAACGTTTTCGTCCCGTCGGCATCCAGTCCGGAATCCATCAGCGCGCGCTCGCGCAGCGTATCCTCGTCCAGACCGCGGAGAGCGGCGTATTTGTCCAGCTCGTTATAGCGTTCCGCGAACATCATGGCCGCATGGGTGTCGCTGTAACGGTTGGCCATCCGGAAGGTACGAAGCGGCAGCGCGTCGATGCCGCTCAATCCGGTCCGCCACGCGGGCGCTTTCGCCGTCAGGACGCGCATGGTGTCCTCACCCGCCATATGGCAGATGGGGTAGGCAAGATTTATCCGCTGCGAACGGTCTCCTAGATGCTGCTTGCCGAGCGCGAGAAGCGTGCGCTGCAGGCTGCTCTCGTCCAGATCTTCGGCCAGCGCTGCCGTCTCCGGCAGCCGACCGGGTCGGTCATTCTGCAGCTCCGCCAGAAGAAGGCAGGGGAGGACATCCGCCGGAGCCGGTGTGCCGTCCTTTCGGAGCAGTGTGTCCGGCAGCTCGGACGGCAGCAGGCTGAACGCCTCCTTTATCCTGCGCTCGAGCGCGAACCGGCTCACATCGCTTTTCAGCGCAACGGCCGCGCATTTTTTCTCGAACGGCGAGAGTTCCCGCTCCTCCGCGCCGTTCAGGCTCTGCATCAGATCCTCGTCGGCTTCAAGCTTTCGGAGCGCATCGGCGCCTTTGGACGCCGCTTTCAGCGCGGCGTATATGGCCTTTTTCGTTTCCGCCGTCATCTTCTGCTGAAACTGCAGGATGTACGCGGCGGCGGCCCCGCACAGCTTGTTGTTGCTGCCCGCCGTCGTCCGCGCGGCGACAGCGCGTCCAATCGCGTCGGCGTTCTCTTTGCCGATCAGCGAGTCATAGATCGTCGTCAAGGTTTCTTTCCGGCGGGTCAGGTATATTTCTGCGCACAGCTCGGGACTCAACTCATCCCAGACCTCTTTTCGGAGGAGACTGCTCTTTACGGTGCTGTCTGCCAGATGCGGCAGAAGAGCTTCCGCCTGCGGGATCGACGCCGGTGGATACCCCTCGCCGAACGTTTCTTTGCCGAGCGTTGTCTTCGGAGAGCGTATGTCGATGTTCTCCAGCGCCATGCATCCAGCAAAGATTCCTTCATCAGCTTTGATCTTGCCCAGCATTGTCACGCTCCGGAGCGAGCGGCAGTCGGAAAATGCCCTATAGCCAATGCTTGTCACGCCTTCGGGAATCGTGATGCTTGCGAGAGAGCTGCAGTTGTAAAATGCACTCCCACCAATACTCGTCACACTCTCGGGGATCATGATGCTTGCGAGAGAGCTGCAGCCGGAAAATGCATCTGGTTCTATGCTCGTCACACCCTCGGGGATTGCGATGCTCGTGAGGGAACTGCAGCCTTCAAATGTACCCAAGCCAATACTTGTCGCACTCTCGGGAATTGTGATGCTTGTGAGCGAGCTACAGCCGGAAAATGCACTTTCTCCTATGCTCGTCACACCGTTGGGTATACTGACACACGAGTCAGTCCCGCAATAACGAATATAAACACGATTCATTATGATGTGGCCATCTGCATCGGCAGGCAGTTTGCAGGAGCGCAATCCCAGAGAATCAATATTAGTTATGTGTTCGGGAATCGTGGTGCTCGTGAGGGAACTGCAGCCATAAAATGCCCAGCTGCCTATGCTCGTCACGCTCTCGGGGAGTGTAATGCTCATGAGGGAGTTGCAGTATTGAAATGCCGAGTCGCCTATGCTCGTCACACTCTCGGGAATCGTGACGCTTGTGAGAGCGCTGCAGCCATAAAATGCATAGTCGCCTATGCTCGTCACGCTCTCGGGGAGTGTAATGCTCGTGAGGGAGCTGCAGCGGCCAAATGCCCAGCTGCCGATGCTCGTCACGCCATCCGGTATAACGACATCTCCCCCCGGACCGGTGTATTTCTTTAATTTACCGTCCTGAATGACAAAATCCGCGCTCGAACTCATGGCAAGGTCCCTTTCCATTCTGTTTTTCAAATCTCGTCGCTCGGCAGCACGAGCTTGATCGCCCAGACGGGGACGGCCGGGCTGCCGTAATTTTCGTCAACAAAAACGAACGCCGTGTTGTAATCCGGCTTCTGCGCCGGGAAGATGCCGTAGCCGTCGGTGAAGTAGATGAGGCCGCGCAGGTCGGTAAACTCGCGCGCCTTCCGCAGCTGCTCCACATAGTCGAACACCGGGCGGAAATCCGTGCCGCCGAAGCCGCGCAGCCGCATCGTCCGGAAGTATTCGTCAAACTCCTCCTGCGATGTGACCTTGTGATCCTCCTGGATCGCGGCGTCGCACTGGATGATGTGCAGGTTGATCCTGGTGAAGAACGATTCCTGCGATTTGAGGATGTTGTAGGTTTTCTGCAGAAATTTCTGCACCAGCGCGCCGGAAACGCTGCCGGAGGTGTCGATGGCGATCACAAACTCGCGGATCCGCCGTACCTCCTTGTATTCCAGCGGCTCGATGAGCGGCATATTCCCGTAGAGCTTCAGGCCGTAGGTGTAAAAAATATAGTCGAACTCATCGTCGTTCACCTTCATTGCCTCGCCGAGGACGGCGAAGCGACGCAGAAAGTCGGCGTAATCGTATTTCTCCCGTGTGACGGCCTGCAGATTCTGCGTGAGACTGCCCGCGCCCGTGCCGCGCTGCCGGGCGGAGAACGTCTCCAGATCGGTCTGCATCCGCTGCGCAATGTCCTTCCACTGCTCAGCGAGCGAGCCGCCATGGGCATCGCCCTGCCCGTCGTTCTGTGCGCCGCCCTGGGTGTCTCCCGGCACGCCGCCTTGCCCGTCCTCCGGATCGCCGTCGTCTCCGCTGCCCGGTCCGTCGTTTTGCCGGACGAGCTGGCGGGCTGCGCCCGTCTTCTGCTCCGGCGGGAGATACCACAGCGCGTGGTCGTCCGCGGCGAAGCACCGGCGCATCTCCGCCCGCTTCTGCGGAGAGAGGGGCGTCTCGCGGAGGCAGTGATAAATTTTCTCGGCGGTGAGGAATTTGAGCTTTGCGGAGAACTCGGCCAGATACGGCGCCTGCTCGGTCTCCCGCACGCAGGCGGTACACGGCAGAGCCAGATCGCGGATCGCGTTTTCCGCGGCGATGTCGCAGGCGAGATCCCAGAGCTCGCGGTCGATGAGCGTATCGATAAAGGCGTGATGGAACACGCAGTGGAACACCATGTGCAGATAGTCGCGCACGACGGCGTTCTGCTCGCCGCGGTAGCGCAGCAGCACCCACGCCGGGGAATAGAAGATATGCGCGCCGTCCACGGCAACGCTCTCGAGCAGCAGCGGATTGAGCGGCGGAACGGGCACGAGCGCAAAGCGGCTAAGCGCCAGATCAAGAAAGCGCAGATTGACCAGCAGCGTGTTGCGCGAAAGGATCAAAATGTCTTTGGCCAGCGCCTCGCGTCTGCCCACGGCTTCCTTTTCCATATCCGGCTCCCTTAACGGCGAATAATGACGAATCTGCACAAATTTTACCATGTTTTCGGAGCGATTTCAAGCATATTGCTTGCCCCGCGCCATATTTATCCGTTGTTGTTATTATGATATTATCACGATCGCGGCCCTATAAACCGGACTTCGGAACAAGGAGAGGGCCTTCCCCTCTACCGAAAAAACGTCCTATTCGATGAGCCGAACCGGAAAAACGGACCAAAATCCCCTCCTATGCAGAAAAAAGGACTGCACAGGAGGGTTTTTCTGTTGTCCGCATATTCTGCGGAGTTCATTCTCTATGCTCGTTAAAAACGGGTATAAAAGATAAAAG
>OLSB01001631.1_pt1 | contig 21003 bp, 18 predicted proteins | sample 1672071 | NCBI WGS metagenome assembly OLSB01 (sample SAMEA3136642, study PRJEB25190) | human gut metagenome | biome: human gut; feature: human-associated habitat; material: faeces | place: Austria | collected 2013 | reverse complement strand
CTTCATCTTCTTCATATAATTTTATTATTTTTCCTCTTGTGGTTTTCTCCATTACTACTTCATTCGATTTTAATGATGTAGTAAAATAAACTAAACTTTTTTCTAAATCTAGCATTTTTAGTAATTCTTTATTTTGCAAAGAATCTTTTAGTTTGTTCTCTGTGCTTTCTATCTCTTTATTAATTTTATATAATAAGCTTAAGAATCTTCTTGCATTTGCATAAAAAATCTGTAGCAATAATCTACTTTTTTTGTATGTTATAATTTGCTCTATTTTTAAGCTTTCTATAATATCATTGTTTTTTTGCGACACTGTTATTATATAATCATCTCTTACAAAAATAATTCCTATTGGCATTGTTACATAAACTTTTTTGTCTCTCTCTTTCTCAATAGTTGGAATATCAATTATATATAAAATTGTATTATCATCCTCTTCTATGTCTATTCTAGCTTTTTCTTCTTCATCTAATGAATATCTTATAAAATCCTCTTGTATTTCTAATTTTGAACATACCATCTTTATTTCGTCTTCTGTCGGAGAAACCATATTTATCCAATTGCCCTTTTTAAATTCTTTTGTCTCTTCTGTTATATTAGTTTGCATATCTGTACTGTACATTTTTAACATATTGTTTCCCCTTTCAATATTTCTACTTTTTATTCTGTTTTACTATAAATATTGCAACAACTATTATACAAACACTCAATATTCCTAATATTATTATAGCTGGCGTTTTATCTTCTTGCTTTATTTGTACATTCTTTAAGGATATATATGCATTTATTTTATATGTTTTTATGGTTTTGCCATCCTCTGCTGTTACTATGACTTTTATAAAATTATCCCCTTCTTTTAAGTTCTCATTCCCCATAATTTCTATTTTACTTTTTTCATTTTCAGGCTTTGCTGTAATATTTAATTTTTTTATATCTTTATTTATTGTTAAATTATAGTTGTATATATTTCTCTTAAAATCTGGATATATGCTAAAATTTTCTACTTCTAAAGTTTTTAAATTTGCATTTGCCATTTTAGCATTATCTATTTTTGTTACATATATATAATATGTTTTTTGATTACCTGCTTCTGCTGTAACAACTATTTCTATTTTATTTTCTCCTTCTTGTAAGTCATTATTTCCTTGAATATCTACACTTGCTTTTTCACTATCTGAATATGCTTCTATATCTATTTTATCTATTTCTAAATCTACAGTTAAATAATATTCTGTAACATCTTTGCTAAATTCTGGTTCCATATTTTCTATTTTAAGCACCCTTAAATCTGCATTTTCAGACTTTTTCTCTTGATATTGTGGTGGATTATAACTTGGATAACTAGGCTCATAATCATTGTTTTCTGGTTCTACATTAGTTTGGTTTTCCTCAGCAGGTGGTTCTTCTATTGGCTCATTTTCATTTATTGTATTTGTTATTGAATTTGTTTCTTCGTTTTCTATTTTTTCTGATAGTGCTTTAACATATGTGGAAAAAATAATTGTTACAGTAATTATAATACTTAATATTTTAATTTTCCTCATGTTTATTAACATTCCTTTCCAAATTGTTAATATCTCTATTCCCATTCTTCATTTTTTAATATTTTTTGTGGATTTATTGTTGTTAGCTCTTGTAATTTGCTTTCTCCAACTATTTTTTTTATTTTTTTTATAGTCTCTGGTATAATTAGATATGTTCCCTTTTCTCTATGTACATCACTTCCTAAAAAGTGCACTTGATTTTTCTTTAATAAAGTTTTTATAGTTTTTTCCGCTTCATTACCATATAAATTTACAATACTCCCATAATTGCATTGCATTAAACAACCTTTTTCTATATATTCTTCTACTATACTAGGATCTTTTTGCACACATTTATATCTTTCTGGATGTGCTATTATTGTTTTAATTCCTTTTGCCTCTAAATAATATATAACATAGTCTAAATATTGAACATTAGAAGCAATAGGCAATTCTATTAACATATATCTACTATTGGCAAGTGTTAACAATTTATTTTTTTGCATTAACTCTTCCATTTGGTTAGATATATATATTTCCATACCTGAATGTAGTTTTATGTTTGGTCCCCTTTGATCAAGCACCTCTTGTAACTTATCTTTCCAAAATATTAATTCTTGTGCATCTGTTTCATAATAATTTAAAAGAAAGTGTGAAGTTAATATAACATCTGTAAACCCTACTGCTTTTGCCTCTTTTAGAATGTTAAATGTTTCCTCAACGCTTCTAGCACCATCGTCTACATTTGGAATAATGTGTGAATGTACATCAATCATTTTATACTCCTATTTTTTGTTTAAAAATTCATTTAATTGGTCTGTTATTTCTCGTTTCTTTTCTTCCTTCATAACTTCATCTGTTTTAAATACATATTCGTCTCTATGATATTTTCTTTTAGGGGCTGGTTCTACTGCTGTTGATGTGCCATAGTAATATGTTGATTTATACTCTTCTGGCTTAACAGGAATTTTATTTATTATTACACCAGCAATTTTGCCACCTACATTTTCTATTGATTTTTTTACTTTTGCTAAATCATCTTTTTTGGTAGATTTATATGCTGTTACAATCATTGTAGTATCTGCAAGCCTTGCTAATATTAATGCATCTGTAACTAACAAAGCTGGTGTTCCATCTAATACTATAATATCAAAAACATTTTTTAGTTTTTCCAACATTTCTATTGTTTTTTCAGAAGCTAATAATTCTGAAGGATTTGGTGGAATATTGCCTGCTGGTATTAAATATAAGTTTTCTATCTCTGTTGCTTTTACATATTTTAATATATCAATTTCTTTACCTCTTTCATCTATGCCAGATAAATAATTTGATAATCCTGGCGTAGATGGCATAGAAAACATTGTTCCTAATCTGCCTTTTCTCATATCAGCATCTATTATTACAACTTTTTTACCTGCTTGTGCAAAAGTAATTGCCAAATTAGACGATATCCAACTTTTACCTTCTCCAGGCATTGTAGAAGTTACTAATATTGTTTTTAAATCCTTTTGTGAATTCATAAACTGTATATTTGTTCTTAGAGTTCTAAAAGTTTCCGCTATTGGTGATTTTGGACTTCTTTGTGCTATTAATTCCTTTTTCATTTTTCATTCATTCCTTTCTCTTTTGAGTGTTACTATTTTCCTCTTTTGTTTTTTAATTCTATATCATAATTTGGTATTGAACTTAATATAAGTAATCCTGTAGCATTTTCTACATCTTGCTCTGTTTTTATTGTATTATCTAGCATAGTTGCTATTAATACATATACTGCTGCTACTACTAAACCTATAAATGCAAAGACAGCAATATCTTTAGTATGGTTTATATTACTCGGTATAGCATTTGCCTCTGCTCTATCTAACACATATACATTACTTATATTATATATTTCTACTATTTTTTCACTAAAAACTTTGGCAATTTCATTTGCTATTAAAGCTGCTTGATTAGGATCTTTATTTGCTACAGATATTTCTATAATTTCTGTGTTTTTAACAGCACTTACTTTTATTTTTCCTTTCATGTCTTGTATCTGTGCTTCTGGTATATTTAAATTTGTTGCTACTTGTCCTAATACTACATTTCTTTTAATTAATTCGCTATATGTAGAAACAAGTTTTGAGTTCATTGTTAAATCTGATGCACTAATTGCTCCTTCACTATTTTGCGCTGTTGATGAGCTTTGTGCTAAAACTAAAGTTGTAGCTGACGTATATTCTGGTACAATATAAAAATATGAATACACAACACCTATAACTATGAACAAAAGTGTTATTAGTATAATTTCCAACTTTTTGTTCCAAAACATTAAAAATAGTTCTTTTAAATCTAATTCTTCCATAATTTCCTCCTTGGTATTTTTGTGCCATATAATTATAGTATAACTATAAATCTTTTCTTTGGCAAGGTGTTTTTTATATATTTTTTAAGTTAAATTTTGGGCTGTCCATAATTGGGTATAGCAAAAATACCCAAAAAAATGTATAATTATTTAGAGGTGATTAATTTGAATCTAAATGAATTAAACTGTATTAATGAAAATATTAATTTAGATGAGTACATTGATTTTAGGGAAAAAGTAAAAAAGCAAATGGAATATCCAGAATGGCTTGGAGATTTGTCTAAAGATGATTTAATAAAGTTGATAAATAGCGATTCTAAAATATGGATTTACTATTTAAACGAAGAGCCTGTATGCTCAATGATGTTAATTCCATCAGATGAAAAGTCTTTATTAAAAATGTGGATTTAAATATAAACCAGAGAAAATAACCGGTATGTATTTGTGGATAAAGAAATAATTAAATAACCTCTATATCATTTTAGAATTAGCATATGCACTCACTCCTATTGATATTATGCTTAAAATAATTAAGATACAGCTTAATTTAAAAGCTGTATTTTTAAATTGTTAAAATTTAATTATTTTTAGTATCAATTAAAACTCGTTTCTTATCTGTTAAATTTTGTATTGTTGTTACCATTGGAAAACACAAAACTAGTTTAAAGGTATGTCCCAAAAGTGACAAATTTTATTTTCATCTAATTTTGCTATTATATCTAAAACTCCTAGCTTATCATCTTTAAATTCTCTTCTCAATATTGGATTTTTGCTTAAATCTATACTCTCTATTTTCCTATCCAATATTGTTTCTAAGAATCCTTTTGTTATACTTTTATTTCCTACCTCTCCAAATAATGCTTAAAGTACTACATCTAACTTTGGTGATAATGTTTTTGTATTTTTCATTTAGAAAAAAATATTAAAGAAAAATAAAAACTGTAACACACTAAACGGTCTTACAATTTTTATTTTAATACAAATATTTGATAATCTCAAGAAAAACCATATTTCAAAATTCGACAAGAAAAAATTAGAGCCGATTATGGGCTGTCCCAAATTGTGCATTTTGTCACAAAAAGGGACGTTCCTAAAATTCAAATTAAATTTATTGTATTTAGAATGTATGACTCAAAACAACATATTCAGCTTGTATATTACTTTCCTTTTAAAATCTTATAAATTTTATAAAATCTGTTTCTAAAATTGCTATCTTTAATAATTTTTTTGCAATATTTTTTTGATATTTTTGCTAAGGAATCATTATTTGTTTTTAGTTCATTAATAATAGAGTATCTTTCTAAAGGAACAGCTACGTTTTTTCTCTGTTGATGATTAAAACATTCGGCTATATTTTCTTCTTTATAAATTATATTATCCTTTATTTTCTCAAAAATTTCCATTCCTGCTTTTGTATTAATTATTACTTTACTTATTCCAACTTTACTTTTTCGTCCCCAAAAATCTCCAAGCCTTATATCTGAAGCCATGTATTCTCTATAATTACAATCATAGCAGCACTCATTATATATAAGCCCACTTTCAAAATAATCATAAAATTTGTTTCTCTTTACTCGTTTTGAGTCAATTGTCATTTCTGTTTTCCATCCATATTGTTTATCTCTAAATTTTATTTCTTTATTAATAGTACACTCTTTTTTAAATTTGTCCCATAATAAATATGATGGCACACCATGACATATTAAATCCACTAAAATAAATTTATCTCTTTTATTAACGCTTTTTAAATAATTATCAATAGTTGCAATTTGGCAGGGTGTCCCAATAATCAAAGCGCATTTCAAATCTTTGATTTTTTTAAAAGCATCTACAGTATAACTTTGCAAATATTTAGAGCCACTAAGTTCGTCTATGTTATTTTCGCTATCTATTAGAATATGCTCTGCTCTATTATTTTCATAATTATAAGTGCATCCAATAACTGGCTTGTTCTCTGTTAATGCTTGCTTTGTTAGTTGGAATGCTAGTCCCCCTGAAGATGATCTTTTTAGAACCTCATTTGATTTAGAATAAGCGCTAAACATTTTTTGTTTTTCTATATTTGTAGCATTGTTATGAACTTGACCACAATTTCTTTTGCATAGTCCACATTTTATACACTTTTTACTATCTACTGTATATGCATAAAACCCATTCTCATTTTTTCTAATACTTATACATTCCTTCGGACATATCGCTGCACAAACACCGCATCCAGTACAATTATTTGTAATAACTAATCTTTTCCCTACTTTTTCATTAAATAAGCTATTTCGCAAAAAGTCAATACTCTCTCTTCTTTTTTCATCCAGCTTTGCATTAACAGTCTCATATTGAATCTCGGTTAAATTTATTTTCTTGTCATTATACAATCGATTCTCTAAATCAAAGGTTTTCAGAATATTAAAAACACGCGAATTCTGAGAAAATTTATTTTCTTTGAATCTTTTTAGTGCTACAAATGGTTTGTTAAAATTAATTGCAAATAGAACTCCATGGTAAGAATCAGTTAACACATAAGCAGCATTACTGATATACTCCACAAATTCCTTTGGCCCACAATTAAATATAATGGAACTTTTATCAAAGCAATTAATTAAATTATTTATAAGAATCACTTTAAGTGGTAATTTAAGCTTTCGAGACATTTCTTTTGCTATTTTTATATACTTTTTATTGTTGCCCAAGAAGTAACATAATATATAATTGTTTGCTTTTGATTCTATCTTAAAGGAATTATTCCATTCCTCTTTTGTTAATAGTAACGTTGGATCTAAAACAACCTCAACATCTTTATTACAAATTTCTTTAATAATTTTTTTCCCTTGTTCTTCTCTAACTGAAATGTTGTTAAATTTACTTAATAATTTTTTAATTTTTTCCTTTAGCTGTTCATTATTAACACTACTAACTCCAAAGCTTGGCGCATATGATATTTTTTTCGAGTCGTCCTCAACAAAATCTAAATAATAGTGAGAATCAAAAAAAATTGGAGACCATATTTGATCACTTCCGCAGACAACCTTATTCAAGCCATCTGCTTTTTCTTTTAGTTGAGTATAAGTATCATATTCTTCTGATATATGTAAATCATCTATTCTAAATTGATCAAATTTTTTATTAATTTTACTAATTTCTAAATTATATCTCCTTTTGTATCCTCTATCTGTTAGTTGAGATAATATATACTTTGGTGTCATATCATATATATTTGTTTTTCTCACTTTTGGTCTATAATTAATAATTTCTGGAACTAATTGCATATCTTCTATTTTTTTAGATAAAGCATATGCCTGTAATACTGTTCCGTAATTATTATAAGTAAACCATGTCATAACTCCAACTTTATTCACTTCATAAAATCCTTTCTTACCGATCTAAATAAATCTACTAATTCTTTTTTATATATAAGTAATAAAATAATTAAAATACTAATTGATATAACTTGAGCTATTAGTGTCCTAAAACAAATAATACAAATACACATTACTAAAATTAGCAAATACGAAAATAGATCTTTTTTCAAATTAATATCTAACACAATATACTTTTTCATAAAAACAAGTCTTAATATCCAAACGGTTATATATGATATACAGGTTGCAATTGCTGCTCCTTGGGCTCCGAAATTAGGTATCAGTGAAAAATTCAAAGCAATATTTGCTATAGCTCCAACTGCAGTGGATTTCGCATACATCTTCGAATCTTTATTTGCGGCATATATCGAACCTAAAAAACCTGATAATGCTCCAAATAAAATTGCAAGTAAAAGAAATGGTACATATTTCCACGCAGTAAAAAATTCTTTGGCAAATAGAATTTTAGCTATAACTTTCAAAAAAATCAATATTAGGCATACGGAAAATAATATTATTATATTATATATCTTATACATATTTGAAAAAAACTCTGCTGAATTTTCTTTATCATATTCTTTTATTGCGGAAATTTGCCATGCTTGTGAATATATTGCTTGTACAAATTCTATAATCGTTGGAATCTTGTATGCAACTGAATAAATGCCTGTAATATTCAAGTCATAAAATAATAGTAATATGTATTTATCAGATGCATTATTAATCCACCAACTTATCGAATTTAATACAAAGTTTTTACTATACTTTACCATCTCTTTTTTTAGAGCTGTATCCTTCTCTTCATTACTAATAACTTTATATTTTTTTAAATTACAAATATAAATAATTATTACTATCATATCACTTATTATTAATGAAGCATAATAGCCAACTACAGATAATTTAAAGTATAATAATAATAGACAATTTAATAGTATTAATGCAATTACTCTAATAACGCTTGCCCATCCTATTATTTTAATTCTCTCTAGCCCCTTTAAATAATAAGTTAGGAGCGAAGAAACCGTGTATACTAAATAATAAATATTAAAAAGAATTAATGTCTTTAATTCCATTCCCAATAGCCAAGCCACAGCAGATATCAATAATAATAATATATATCCTTTAAATGCAATATTAAGAGAGTTTAATAGTATCTGTTTTTTATTGGTGTTTTCCTCTATTGTAAACCTTATTATTGCTTCTGTAATACATAAAGTTAATATAGGCATTGCTAAATTCACTGTAGTAGTTATCATATCTATAGTGCCATATTCTTTTGATGTTAAAATACTAGTATATAAAGGTAGCATCAAAAACATTAATAATTTTGTAATAAAATTACTAATTGTAAAAATGCTTAAATTTTTCAGAAAATACTTATATTTCACTTCTTATGTCCTCCGAGTTTCTTTATCCACTTAAAACAATTTATACCAAAAATTCGATGAAATGGTTTAGTAATATTACTAATAATTAGTTGTTTTTTTGGTACCCAGGATTTTAAAAACCAATGTATACTTTGTGTATTTTTTGTTTTATTCAATCTACCTGTAGCAGCCTCTAATGGATTAAAAAAATCTATAGGATAAATGGCTACATCATTAATCTTTTCATAATTTCCATTTAATTCAAATCCATTTTTTCTAAATACTCTGCTATTTATTATAGGGCATGGAGTCATATCCATCTTTCCGTCTTTACTTAAGAATTTTTTGTCATTATAATCATCTAGCATCTCTTTGATAATCCAATTTTTTTTTGTAGCTCCAAATCCTAGTCCCGTATTAACAGTATTTTCCGTCTCCAGTCCAAAAAAAGCTTCATTACTTAATATATCATTGTCGAATTTCTTTATAACTTCCACATCCACGTCAAAGTATATTCCTCCATTATGATAAATTATATATAACCTAGCAACATCTGTAAAAAAAGCATATTTTTTATTTAAATATGCTTCTTTGGCATAATTGTTAAAATTTATATCAAAATTTTTTTCATTCCATTCTATGATTTCATAGTCTGGAAAATATTTTTTCCATGATTTTATACATCTTTTTGCCTTTGTAGGTAGTTCATTTCCTCCAAACCAGCAATAATGAATTTTTTTTTCAATCATATTTTTTCTCCTTTTTATTAAATAAACTGATTATCACTAATGGAAGTATTGTACCAAAGAGTCCTTGTAAAAATATCTGTCCATTATAAATTACTGGTATACATGCTAATTTTACTATGATAATATAGCAAATAAATTTATCAAAATAATTATCAATTTTTTTTATTTTAGATTCACATTTTACAGTTATTATAGTAAATAATGAAGCTATTAGTGGTGCAAATATCTTTCCAAATAAAAACATAGACTGCCCTAGCGATGGCACTATTTGGCTATTATATTCATCATTTATGTAGCCGCAAAAAACTGTTGTACTCGTTTGCATATTAACAAAAAAGGTTTTAAATAGTGGTATACTTCTTAAAAAATCCCCCATAATTATTTTTAAAGGGTTTTCTACTTTTAGTTTTAATGAAACTGCCACATTGTAAACTCCCGTAAAATACACTTGCAATGTATTAGCAATGTTATAAGCCGTTTCTTTATAGTTGTAATCTGATATTTTTTCACTTATTAATCCATAGAAAAAAATCAGTCCTACTGTTATGCTTAATATAGTATATATTTTTTTCTTATTATCCGGATAAAATTCAGTTAATAATAAAAAATAAACACAGGCAAAATATAAATTTTGTGCAAGAGTATCATCACTGATTAAGCTTCCAATTAGAATAATGGCTAATGATGATATAAATTTAAACTTACTATTCTTCTTATTTTTAATGGCTAATAATATAATAAAGATTATAACTTCTTTAATAATTTTAATACACCAACTTATCATATAAAATATTAACTTAGGCATAGAATTCAAAGAAAAATTATATTTTTTTTGCCATTGTATTAGCTCTGAATTTGATAACACTCCAAACTTAAAGCTATTTAATATTTGAGGATATCTAACGCAGAAAAGCGTACATATAATTATTAAAAATAATATTATTAACTTCATGTTTTTATTAACTTTAAATTTAATGTTTTCATTGTTCTCCGATTTCTCTGTACTTTCGTTCCATTTACCGGCATTGATGTTTTTATTTTTTGGTAGAAAAGATAGTATAAAAAAAACAAATATAAATTCATAAATCATGAATAGAATAGCTGTATTGTAATCTAACTCTGAACTTTTCGTCGAAAAATAATCTCCAATTGCCATAAATGCAGGTGCAACGGACATCCTAATAAAATATGAAACAATGATAATAAATGAGCCTATATACATCACAGAATTTTTATTTGCTAAAAGATACACCGATAGTCCAAATATTAAAAATAATGGCAACAGGCATAAATATCTACTTTCAATTGTAGAATTACAGCATAAAACCACAAAAAATGAAATTATGGAAATAAAAATCATCGCTATTAGAAATATATTTTTTATTTTTTTATCTAGCATCTTTTATTAGCTCCTTATATTTTTTTACTGACTTACTCGCAATAATATTCCAAGTTAAATTGTTCTCTATATATTTCCTAGAATTTTTACCAAATTTAAAAAAATGTTTTGATTCTTTCTTTAGTTCATTAAGTATTGTACTAACTTCATCTGGAGTCGAACAAACAAGTCCGCACTCATTACTCTGAACAATACTTCCAAATGTAGTCCCCTCACTTACTATAACCGGCATTCCTAAGGCCATTGCTTCCATTATTCCCAATGGTTGTCCTTCAAGTCTCGAAGTTTGTATAAAAATATCATTTTTAATAATTTCTGCTATTTTTTGATTATCAAATACTGGTCCATGAGCTTTTACCACTCTTTCTAGATTCCTTTTCTTTATCATTTCTCTGATATGATTTTCTCCCTCATTTCCTGCTCCGTAAAGATTGACTTCTATTTTATTTATTATCATGTTCTTATAAGCTTTCTTACATCCATCTAATAAAATATCTAACCCTTTATGATATACAGCATATCTTCCCACGTAAACTAATTTAATGCAATTTTCTGAGAATTTTTCTTTTTTTAAGCTTGGTGTATATATACCATTTCCCATAATAAAACTATCATTTTTAAAATCAGATGACATTTTTTGCTCTATTTCAGATAAATATTGGATAGCTTTAGCCTTTTTTATAAATCTATTAAATAGCACTAAATTTCCAAATACTTTTTTTATTTTTTTTATTTTTTGGGCATCTTTAGTTAAAGAGCCGTGCGGAATTATAATATACGGAATATCTTTTTTTAATATTTTGTTATATATACTTATATATTGTGAAATATATATTCCATGAAAAACAACTAAATCGGGACAGTTAAACGGTTTTGGCAAATTATCAATATTTTTATTAATTTCATTATAGTAAAACACGTTTTTTTCTGACTTTAGTCTCTCTATTGGGGTATTATTGCAATTCAGTAAAGCTACTTTGGCAAATTTGCTTTGGTTTATAAAATGTTCCGGCACAACATTTGATATACCACTTGTTTTATTATTTGTTATTGAACATACATGTAATAAATTCATATATTAATTCCCTTCTATTATTTTAACTATTTGATTATATGTTTTTTTTCTATCAAATTTTTCTTCTGCTAATTTTCTGTTATTGTTTCCTAATTCTTTTCTTAATTTTTTATCTTTTATTAAAATTTCTATTTTATTTGCTATATCTTGTTTGTTGCTATTTTCACAATTATACCCAATATTATATTTTTCTACGAGATTCCTATATTCTAAATTTTCTTGAGTATTTATAACCGGCAATCCAGCTGCTGCATAATCTCCTACTTTGTTTATTATACTTTGTGCTGCTCCATGTGTTATTGGGTTTACAGCAATATCACATGAACATAAAGTTCCTACCATTTCTGGATATTCTAGTCTTCCTGTAAATTCACAATTAATATTCTTATCTTTTGCATAAGCTTCAAACTGGTTTTTTAAAGGACCACTTCCCATTACTAGAAAATTCAAATTATTATATTTTTCTTTTAATAATTCTAAAGCATCAATTATAGTTTTTATATTATAGCTATGTCCTAAAGTTCCTATATAGGCAATCCTAATAATATTATCATTATAATGTTTAATATTCTTCTCTTTACATTTATCAAAATATTCTAAATTTGTACCTAAAAATACAGTTAGTTTGTTTTTATATTTTTTATTAACACTTGTTGCTCTATCTCTATATGTATCAGATACTGCAATTATATCATCTGCACATTTATATATATAGTTAGCTTGTCTTTTCATTGGATAAAAGATTGCGTTACTTAATAATGGAATTTTAAACACCATTTTAAATGCTTCTGGCCATAAATCTTGTATGTCTATTACAAATCTAACACCATTTTTTTCGGCATATTGGGCTACTATTTTTCCAACTGCTAAAGAGGGAATAGCACAATATATAATATCTGGTTTCTTTCTTTTTTCTAAATACTCTTTAATATTTTTTGATAATTTTTTGTGACTATTAAATCTCTTTAGACACACATTTTTAGGATATCCTGGTTCATGGCATGCTGTTATTTTTACTCCATCCAATTTTCCTATCTTATTAAATTTTTCTTTTTTAGTATGATTAAAATCAGATGTAATAATTTCAACATTGTTATTTTTTGACATTGCCAATAATTTTGCAATATAAACAAATCTACTATTATTACTTTCAAAGCATTCAATATCTCTTAAGTATTGTGAAACTATAACAATATCCATCTATTTTCACCTTTTTATAAATATTTCCCTTTATCAAAAATCTCTTCTGATTCTAATAATAGTGGTTCTACATCTACATCTCTTAAAAATACATATGGTTTCTCATAATGATAAAATTGATTTCTTACAACATTATCACAATTTCCTTCCTCCATTATTTTTATTGTATCCTCGATTAAGTCAAAACCTGCTTCAGCCATTACGCCTGTATATGCCATATGCCTAATATTAACTTCTGTAACTTTCATTTTGCCATCTTTATCTTCTTTCAAATCAAAAGATAAAATTCCATGGGCTTTTACATTTAATTTTTTTTCTAAATATTTAATACAGCTATCGCAGAATTCATTTATTTTGTCTTCATTTAGAAATCTTCCAAAGTGTGTATTTCCAGTAACATGTGATGGTGCAGTACTAGCCATAACATATTCTACACATTCTAATGCAGCACCTTTTACATATTCTCCATTATAATATAACATTTGGTTTGCAAGATGTCTTCCTGTAAGATATTCACTTACTGTAAACTCTGGAATTGTCGAATTTATAAACAGCCAACTTTTATAGCTTGATATATTGTCTAACTTCAAAGATCCCAAGCCCCCAGTGCCCTCTGTTGCTCTTATCCAACAAGGAAATCCTATCTCATTTTCTACGTCTTCATAACGTGGATTTTCCTGTGTAACCTTTATTGTTTTAGGAATAAATTCTGTGCCTTTAAGTAAATCAGCCATTATTGATTTGTCCCTTAATGACATTGATAACAATTTACCGCCCATAAAAACTTTACATGGATATTTCCCATTTTTCTCATAGTAATCTCCCCATTCTACGATTTCACTTTCAGGCTGAACAAAAGCGTAATCTATTTCTTTTTCTTTAACTAATTTTTCAATCCAAGGAAAATATTCATTTGATGTACACTTTGGGCATACAAAATATTTATCAAGCAATCCCTTCATAAAAAATCCTATTGCCTTTTTATTTATATCACATCCGATTAATTTATAATCCGGATGATTTTTTCTTATAATCTTTGCAATTGATCTTGGTGTTAAACCACCTATTCCTGTTATTAATATTGTTTTCATAATTTTTCTCTTTTCTTTATATATTTTCTAATATTATTTTGACTTCTCTCTTCATATCTTTTTCGTCATATCTTTGATCACAAATTAATGATAGTTCATTTGCATACATCTTGTTTCTAAAATTATTAAAATTTGGCCAATGAATAGGGCAATATACATTATTTTCCTTATATAGTCTCTGTTTTTTAAAATTATTGGAACAAATAATGGGCAATCCCCATCTTTATAATTATATAACATTTTTACATTATCATTAAATACAAAATTTTTTTCAATTGTTTTTGAGTTGTCTATTCTTTTTCTTATTATATCTTCTAAATCAATTCTTTTTAATATCTCTAAAGATTCATCATCCATCTTCCTGTTTTTGTAATCAGTTATAAGTTTATTACTTTTATTAAATAAATCTAAAAACATATCTTTACAATCAATATTTTCATTATATATATACTCTCGTTTTAACTGCATTGCTAGTTTTTTACATTTTACCAATTCCTCGTTTATTGTATAATTATCAATATTTTTCTTAAAGTTACAGTTCTTATTAATTGCAATTGCTCTTGTATAAATAGGAAACCATTTTCTTAAACTAGCAATTAAATAATTAGAACTTTCACAATGGCTTTTTTTACAAAAAACTCTATGAGTTATATCTTCTATTACAGCAATACTTTTCATTTTAAATTTTTTTATATAATAATCCATATTTGAATTACTATACCCAAAATATGACATACCAAAAAATATTGAACAGTTAAATTGAATGTCTATATAAAACTTATTATTCATCAGGTCAACATTATAATATTTAATGTTGTATCCTTTATCTATAAATGGTTGTACCATAGAGTTACAGCAATAGTCCGGCATATATACTATTTTTTTATCGTCCTTGATATCTTCTAGCACATAATCTATTGCTGTTCTCCCAGACATCAAGTACTTTACATCAAGTCCTAGATTTTCAAAATATTTTAAATTATCTTTTTTAATCAAGTTTTCACTTTCTATCTTCCAAAACTCACTACCTATTTCTTTCATTACTGGGTCATCATAATCTTTTAGATTTGTTGCTAATGTGTACCTATTAAATTTGGCATTGTACATTTCTTTAAAATCTATGTACTTTTTATATATTGGATGAAATCTTACAAATTCACTTACAACATTGTTTTCTTTGCAATACTGGCTGAATTTCTCTTCATATTCTTGTAATAGTTCTTCCTTACTCCCTGTACATTCTGTTATTATTGGACCTCCATATCCATAAGGAGTTATAATGTCATAATATATACTATTATCAATTTCTATTGGAATTTTTCTTTTTATAAAGTGATTTATTATTGAGCCATTTTTAGTTTTGCATTCAAATACAATTGCTTTTCCTTTTTCAATTTCCTCATAAAGTTTTCCGTAATTTTCCTCAAAATATATATCTTTCAAAGTTACTTCTCCTTTATATACTCTATCATTAATTTTATATATTTTTCTATTTCTTTTTCTGTATATCTTTGGTCACATACTAATGATAATTCACTTGTGTATAATATGTTATTATTTCTTATTAAAGTTGGTCTTTGCCAATGTATCGGGCAAAAAATACTATTGTCAATCAAATATTTTCTTACATTTTCTCTTTCCTCTTGTCTTAGTAATATTGGTACAAACAATGGGCAATCTATGTCTTTTAGTTCTTTAAATGCAAAGGTTATCTTTGTATTTTTTAAATTATCATATAACATTTTGGCATTTTTCCTTCGTTGCTCCTTTATAGCATTTATATCCATTTCTCGTAATATTTTTAAAGAAATATCATCGATTGAATATCGTTTGTAATCATTCTTCAATATGTCATTAGCCATACCATATTTCCTTAAAAATTCTTCTTTCTGTATTTCTTTATTTTCTTTAATGTATTCGTATTTTAATTTCATTGCATCTTTCTTTATTTCAACAATTTTTTTGTTTTCTTTATAGTGTTGTTTTATCAGGTATTCACCATTCATTTTTACTGCCAGTCCACCTGTTACAATTGGAAACCATTTTCTTAAACTCGCTACTAGATAATCTGCTGATTCACTATTTCTTATATCACTTAGAAGGCTATGAGTTATATCTTCTATTACAATAGCACCATTCTCCTTGATTTTCTTTATATATTCATTCATATTATTTTCCGTAAATCCAAAATAATTCATTGCAAAAAACACATCACATTCTTTGTTTGTATCTATATTATAAGCAAATCCATTATTGTAGTTTACTTCATAAAATTCTATTTCTATATTTTTATCTATAAATGGTTGCAACATTGAATCACAACAATATGATGGAAAATATACATGTTTTACTTTTCTACGTTTTAAAATATCTTCTAAAACGAAATATATTGCTGTTCTGCCGGACAAAAGAAATTTATTATCTTTTCCTATATTAAAGTAGTTTATACTATCTTTTTTTTGAAATTTCTGCTCTTCCAGCCAAAATTCGCTTCCAATTTCTTTCAATTCAGTTTGCATTATTTTCATACTCTTCCTTTAAAATGGAGAACATTATCAGGTCATAAAATTCTTTATTTTTATATATAGACTGTCTCTGTACTCCTTCAACTTTAAATCCACATTTTACAAATAGTTTTCTAGATGGTTCATTATACTCTAACACATTTGCATAAATTCTATGTAATTTTAATTCTTCAAAAGCATAATTTAAAATTAATTTTAATGTTTCTGTTCCATAACCTTTATTTTTTAATTCTTTAGTTCCTATTTTAATGCTTACTGAAGCTTTTTTATTTTTTTCATCAATATTTTCTAATATTACTGTTCCTATTGTATTTTCTTTAATATCTATCATAAATCTAATTTTGTTTTTTTCATTTTTTAAGTTTTTAAACCATTCTTTTTGTTGTTCTTTTGATATATAGCTACTATCTCCTACCGTCATTTTACTTATTTCCTTGTCATTTATCATTTGCCTTAAGAATTCCAAATCTTTTTCTTCTATATTTCTAAGTTTTATATTGTTTCCTTGTATCTTCACTCTGTATAGATTCCTCCCTTTGAATAATTCTATATTTGTCAAAATCAATATTTTCTCCAGTTCCTCTAGTTACTATATCCTGCTTCTTTAAAACTTTTCCTATTGTTTTTATTATAATTATTACGTCCTCTATAAAAGTAACATTCTCAACATATGTAATATCATATTTAAACCTTTCTTCCCAATTTAAGATATTTCTTCCGTTTATTTGTGCTAATCCCGTTAGACCTGGTCTTACATCATGTCTGTGTTTCTCCTCTTCATTATAATACGGTAAATAGCTTATTACTAGTGGTCTCGGTCCAACAATGCTCATATCCCCTTTTATTATATTTATTAGTTCTGGTAGCTCGTCTAAGCTTGTGCTTCTTAAAAATTTTCCAAATTTTGTTAGTCTATACTCGTCCGGTAATAGGTTTCCGTCTATATCTCTTTTATCTGTCATTGTTCTAAATTTGTATAGTGTAAATACTTTTTCGTTTTTCCCTGGTCTTTTTTGTTTGAATATTATAGGACTTCCTAGGTTTATTCTTACTAATATTCCAATAATTATCATTAATGGCATTAATACTATTAATGCCATTAGACTTAATATTAAGTCTAATGTTCGTTTTATGTATTTTGCGTACATTATGTTCTCCCCTTTTGGTTTTAATGACCCTATCTACTAACACTATTCAAAGCATTTTTTTATTATATCTATTACTCTTTCTTGTTCTTCTTTTGTCATTTTTGTATCTGATGGTAAGCATACTCCTCTATTAAATAAATCTTCTGCTACTGATGTTCCATTACTATTAATTGTTATAAAATCATAATCTTTAAATACTGGTTGTAAATGCATTGGTTTCCATACTGGTCTTGAATCTATATTTTCTTTTTCTAATGCTTCTATTATATCTAGTGGTTGTACCTTTGAATTTTCATCAATTAACATTGCTGATAGCCAATGGTTTGGCTTTGTATTTTCTGTCATTGGTTGCATTGTTATTTCTTTTATTGTTTCTAATTCTTTTTTATAGGTGTTATATATCTCTGTTTTCTTTGCTATTCTATCATCTAAAACTTTTAATTGTCCTCTACCTATTCCTGCACAAATGTTACTCATTCTGTAGTTATATCCTATTTCTTTATGTTCGTAATGTCTTACAGGTTCTTTACTCTGAGTTGCCCAAAATCTTACTTTTTTTATTTTTTCTTCATTATTAGAAACTAACATTCCGCCTCCACTTGTTGTTATTATTTTGTTTCCATTAAATGAAATTGCTCCATATTCTCCAAAAGTTCCCGTTTGTTTGCCTTTATATGTTGCTCCCAAACTTTCTGCTGCATCCTCCAACAAAGGTACATTATGTTCTTTACAAATTTTTGTTATTTCATTCATTTTAGCTGGTGTTCCATATAAATGTACAACAACTACTGCTTTTGGATTTGGATATTTTTCAAATGCTTTTTCTAATGCTTTGGGATCCATGTTCCAAGTTTCATATTCACTATCTATAAATACTGGTCTTGCATTTTGATATATTATTGGATTGCACGTTGCTGAAAAAGTTAATGATGAACAAAATACTAGATCACCTTGTTGTACTTCTAAAGCTTTTAATCCCATATGTATTGCAGCAGTTCCTGCTGATAATGCTGCTCCTGTTTTTGCTCCGATATATTTGGCTATTTCTTCTTCAAATTTATTTACATTTTCCCCTAATGGTGCTATCCAATTTGTATCAAATGCCTCCTTTATATACTGTTGTTCGTAACCTTCATCAGACATATGTGGTGAAGCTAATAATATTCTCTTTTTCATTTTTTCCTCCTATACAGTTGCTTTTATATTTTTGCTTTCTGTATTATTAATTTTTTCTATTGTATCTTTAATTATTTCTAGACTTGATTTATTTTCTATTTCATGTTTTTCTACTTTTAGGTTTATTTCTTCCGGTTCCTTATATGTTGGTACTACCTGCTTCATAGTATCTTTTATTTTATTTACACTAATATTTTCATTCTGTATTATTTCTTCTAATTTTCCTAGTTTTTTTAACATTTGTTCATAAGTTATGTCTGATGGTTTTCCTATAAATATTTTATTATGTGCTGTTGTTTGTAGTCCCTCTTCTGACATTAGCAGTTCTTCATAAAGTTTTTCTCCGGGTCTTAAACCTGTAATTTCTATTGGTATATCTACATTAGGCTCTAGTCCAGATAATTTTATTAAACTTACGGCTAAATCGTATATTTTTACTGGCTCTCCCATATCTAATACAAATATTTCTCCACCTTTTGCATAACTCATTGCTTGAAGCACTAGACTTACTGCCTCTGGTATTGTCATAAAAAATCTTGTTATTTCTTTATGTGTAACTGTTACTGGTCCACCTGCTGATATTTGTTTTTTAAATAGTGGTAATACAGATCCATTACTTCCTAGTACATTTCCAAACCTTACTGCTGCAAATTCTGTTTTACTTTTTTGGTTAAATGCTTGTATTATCATTTCACACATTCTTTTTGTTGCTCCCATTATATTTGTTGGATTTACCGCTTTATCTGTTGATATTAATATGAATCTTTTTACACTATATTTGTCTGCATAATTTGCTACATTGTATGTTCCAAACACATTGTTTTTTATGGCTTCTAATGGGCTTACCTCCATAAGTGGTACATGTTTATGGGCTGCAGCATGGAATACCAAGTATGGATTATATTTTTTAAACACTTGCTCTAGTCTTTTTTTATCTCTAACACTTCCCACAATAGCCACAATTTCGAATTTTTCATCATAATGGTTCTGTTTTAATTCCATTTCTATGTTATATAAATTATTTTCATATATATCAAATATTATTAATCTGCTTGGATTAAATTTTGCTATTTGCCTACATAATTCTGAACCTATAGAACCCCCTCCACCTGTTACTAATATGGATTTTCCTTTAATTAGTTCACCTATATTTTCGTTAGCTAAGGTTATTGGTTCTCTGCCTAATAAATCTTCTATTTCTACGTCTCTTAAATTTTGTAATAAACTTTTATTTTTGATTATATCTGCTACGCTTGGTAGTACTCTTATTTTTACACCTGTTTCTTGACATATATTTAATATTTCTTTTTTATTTTTATTGTCTATATTACTAATTGAAAAGAATATTACATCTACTTTGTATTGTTTGCATATTTCTGCTATATCATCTCTAGTACCTAATATCTTTATTCCTGATATTGCATAATTCATTTTGTTTGGATTATCATCAATTAAACCTACTATATTGTAATAGCCTTTCATTGTATTTTTTACAGTTTTTATTATTTCGTTTGCTGCTTCTCCTGCTCCTATTATTAAGAGATTTTTTCTTTCTGTTCTTTCTTTTTCTATCGGATTTATTTCATTTAATAAAAATCTTATAATTACTCTATATGATACTATTGCTACTGCTATTAAAATTGTTGCAAACACTATTTCTTTATATCCCATTAATGGTGCTTTAAATAAAAACTTTATTAATATAACTATTGCACCTGAAAATATTGATAGGCCTATATACTTTATATAATCTATTCCATTTTCAAATCTTGTTATATTTCTATACACATCTAAGATATTAAATGTAATTAAATATACAAATAAGGATAACACTACTGTATTATATAATAGTTGTACATACTGCAATTTTTCTATATGATTATTCACCAATAAAAATGCACTAATTATATATGAAATATTTATTATCATAATATCTATTATATATAATATCATCGCTCTGTACTTTCTAATTAGTTTCATATGTTCCCCCTGTTTTTATCTATACCCCGTTTTTTGAATAATCTTTTCGCTTATTTCTTTTATTTTG
>OLSB01001620.1_pt1 | contig 21193 bp, 20 predicted proteins | sample 1672071 | NCBI WGS metagenome assembly OLSB01 (sample SAMEA3136642, study PRJEB25190) | human gut metagenome | biome: human gut; feature: human-associated habitat; material: faeces | place: Austria | collected 2013 | reverse complement strand
ATGACAGAACGGTTTTATAATCGCACCCGTAGGGGCGGCCATTGGCCGTCCGTCCGCCGACAGGCGGTAAAAAAACGACAATTTCCATTATCACCGGTCGGGCACCGGAAACAACGATTATTAAATGTGCTGCAACGACAGGAAAAAAAGCGCGAGTGCAAAAACGACTAACACCATTTTTACCGGTCGGGATACCGGAAATATAAAATATTGAGCTTAAAAAACGAAAGGAAAAAATGACAGCTTTTATAATTGCTCCCATTGTCGCGACGGTAATAGGTATAATTATTATCGTGTCCGCGAAAAAAGAATACTTTCTGAACGATATGAACCCACGTGAGATCGACGATAACACTGCAAGACAGAGGCTCATTCTTTGCGCAAGCTTCGTAGTATCGTCCGCTGTCTACGGAATAGTTTGCTTTTTAATGGCGAGTATGCAGCAGGTAAACGATATGACACCCGCTTTTTGGATAAGCGATGCGATGATTTCGCTCGGAGCCGTCTTAAGCGGCGTTCTTATCGCTAAGGGCATAAAAAGCGGAGCTGTTTTCAGTCTGAATGATTTTTCAAAGACTGTCGTTTCCGGCTGCATGGGAAACGTCGTGAGCGTTGCCGGTCTGATGGTGTTCGTATTAAGCTTTAAAGGTATGATGTAAATGGAAAAAATCAAAATCAACACGGAGTTTATCAAGCTTGATTCGCTGCTGAAGTTTGCGGCGCTGGTCGGTACCGGCGGCGAGGCAAAGTACGTCATTGCCGAGGGGCTCGTCAGCGTAAACGGCGAGGTCTGCACCATGCGCGGCAGAAAAATATATCCCGGCGACAGGGTTGAGTTTGCAGAAAACGAACTTGAGATAGAAAAAGAATGAGGATAAACAGAATAGCCCTAAACGGCTTTCGCAACTACGATTTTGAGACCGCGGATTTCTCCCCGGGCACGAATGTAATATACGGCCAGAACGCGCAGGGCAAGACCAATCTTTTGGAGGCGGTCTACCTCCTCGCGGCGGGCAAAAGCTTCCGCACGCGCTTTGATAAGGAGCTCATCGGCTTTGGCTGCGACTCGGCGGAAATACTCGCCGACATCGTGAGCCACGACCGTGAGCAGACCGTCAGAATAGTGTTCCGCAGCGGCCAGCGCAAGCAGATAACGGTGAACGCGGTCAAAAAGACGGCGTCGGAGCTGAGCGGAACGCTCACGGCGGTGCTGTTTTCGCCGGACGACTTAAACCTCATAAAGGAGGGCGCGGCGGCAAGGCGGCGGCTCATGGACAATGCCATCAGCCAGATACGTCCACAATACGCGGAGTACCTTTCGCAATTCAATAAATTCTACGAGAGCAAGACAAGAATACTCAAAGACTGGCGCGAGAAGCCCTCGCTGCTCGACACGCTCGACGAATTTTCCGAGGGTATGTGCCGGGCCTCGGCTCAGCTTATACGCTACCGCGCCTCATTCGCATCGCGCCTGAACGAGGAGGCCGCGCCCATCCACGGCGAGTTCTCCGGCGCGGGCGAGAAGCTTGAGATACAGTATCAGACCGTGTCCACGGTGAGAGATCCCATGGGCCCGGCGAAGGATATTTTCTACGACCTGTGCGACCATCTCGAGGCGCACAGACGTGCGGAGCTTGAGAGCCAGCAGTGCCTTTCCGGCGCGCACAAGGACGATCTTCTGATATCTATAAACGGCAGACCTGCGCGCAGCTTTGCAAGTCAGGGCCAGACCCGGACGGCGGCGCTTTCGATAAAGCTTGCCGAGCGGGAGATATACCTCGACGAGACGGGGGAATACCCCATTTTGCTGCTCGACGACGTGCTCAGCGAGCTGGACACGAGGCGGCAGGAGTTTGTTCTAAACCGCATCGGAGGCGGGCAGACGCTCATCACCTGCTGCGAGGACGAGGGCATATCGGGCCGCACCGGCGGCAAGGTGCTGCACGTTGAGAAAGGCAGGATACGCTGATGTACCTTCATCTCGGAGGCGGAGCTGTCGTTGCGGCGGAGAGCATTGTGGGCGTTTTCGATCTGGACAATACGAGCCAGTCGCACATAACGCGCAAATACCTCGCCGCGGCGGAAAAAAGCGGACAGGTCGTGAACGTCGCGGAGGATATACCGAAATCATTTGTCGTCTGCCGCGGCAGCGCCGGCATGAAGGTATATCTCAGTCAACTCTCGCCGCAGACCCTGCTTAAACGCGCAAACGAAAACATGATTTTTTAGTTGTACGCAAACGTACAAGTTTTCATAAGATGCAGGGTGTTTATGGGGGCGAGCATCGCTCGGTCTTGGCAGACGGCCAATTCGCATTGAGAATGGCACTCATCGTTATTGCGCCAGCCCGACCGGTGATAACGGAGATCGACGTTATTTTCCCGCCTGTCGGCGGGCGGACGGCCAATGGCCGCCCCTACGGCAGCGCACTTTAAGAACACCGCAATATTGTAGGGGCGAGCATCGCTCGTCCGCGTGCTCGGCGCACGGCCGATTCGAATTAAGAATGGCGGTTATCTCTTTTGCGTCAGCCCGAATACATCCTGCGGAGCTTTTCGGTACATTACCATTGTCTAAATGACAAAATGGTTTTTAATAACCCACCCGTAGGGGCGGCCATTGGCCGTCCGCCTGTGAATATTCGCAGCGATGTGAAACAGCACGCGAGTGCAAAAGCATTTTTTCCAATCTCACCGGTCGGGATACCGGTAAAAGGATTCTTTTAAGCGCTGAATCGAATCGGCCGTGCGTCAGCAGCGGACGAGCGATGCTCGCCCCTACGGGTGCGTAATGTTATTAAGAACGCGAGTGCAAAAAAGAATATTTCCATTGTTACCGGTCGGGCACCGGCAAGGCAGATTTTTTGAAGCCTTAATTCGAATTGCCCCTCCGGCGAGGAGCCGGTCGGGCACCGGAAATAACGATTTTTATATGTTTAAAAACGAAAAGGAAAAAAGGAAAACATGGCGGATATCAATGAGAAAGTAACGCAGGAATATGATGCGTCGAAGATCCAGGTGCTGGAGGGGCTGGAGGCAGTCCGCAAGCGCCCGGGCATGTATATCGGCTCGACCTCGGCGTCGGGTCTGCACCACCTTGTGTATGAGATCGTGGACAACTCCATCGACGAGGCTCTGGCCGGCTACTGCGACCGGATTGAGGTCATCATCGAGCCCGGCGACGTTATCTGCGTGCGCGATAACGGCCGCGGCATCCCCGTCGATATACAGGAGCAGACCGGCAAGAGCGCCCTTGAGGTCGTTTTCACCGTGCTGCACGCGGGCGGCAAGTTCGGCGGCGGCGGATACAAGGTCTCCGGCGGCCTGCACGGCGTCGGCGCTTCTGTCGTCAACGCAATGAGCGAGTGGCTCGTCGTGCACGTCCACAAAAACGGCAAGATATACGAGATGAAGTTCTCCCGCGGCAACATCACGCAGGAGATGAAGATAGTCGGTGAGACCGACCGCAGCGGCACGACCGTGCGCTTCAAGCCCGACCCCGAGATGTTCGACGACACCGTGTACGACTACGAGACCTTGCACACCCGCATGCGCGAGCAGGCCTTTCTTAACGGCGGTCTTTACATCTCCACCGAGGACAGGCGCCCCGGCAAGGAGCAGAAGGATGAGATGTGCTATGCAGGCGGCATCCGCGAGTTCGTTTCGTATATAAACCAGAACAAGACCCCCCTGCACAGCGAGGTCATCTACATGAAGGGCGAGAGATCCGACTCCGAGGCGGAGATCGCCCTGCAGTATAACGACAGCTACAACGAGGTCATCGTTTCCTTTGCAAACAACATCCACACGCCCGAGGGCGGCATGCACGAGACCGGCTTCCGCGCCGCGCTCACCCGCGTGCTCAACGCCTACGGCACAAAGGTCGGCATACTCAAAAACGATGACAAGCTCTCAGGCGAGGACTGCCGCGAGGGCATGACCGCAATAATCTCGGTTAAGCTCACCGAGCCGCAGTTCGAGGGCCAGACCAAGGCAAAGCTCGGCAACTCCGAGATGAGGACGCTGGTCGACTCCGTCGTGTCGGACAAGCTGGAGCAGTTCCTTGAGGAAAATCCAGCCGTCGGCAAGGCGATACTCGACAAGGCCATGACGGCCTCAAGGGCGCGCGAGGCCGCGCGCAAGGCGCGTGAGAGCGTGCGCCGCAAGACGGGGCTTGAGTCGGGGCAGATGCCCGACAAGCTGCGCGACTGCAACGAGCGCGACGCTTCGCTCACCGAGCTTTACATCGTCGAGGGCGACTCGGCAGGCGGCTCGGCGACCCAGGGGCGCGACTCGCGCTTCCAGGCGATACTCCCGCTCTGGGGCAAGATGCTGAATGTTGAAAAGGCCCGCGCGGACAAGGTCTACGGCAACGACAAGCTCGCGCCGGTCATAACCGCGCTGGGCGCCGGCATAGGCGACGAGTTCGACGTAAACAAGCTGCGCTATCACAAGATAGTCATCATGGCCGATGCCGACGTTGACGGCGCGCATATCAGAACGCTGATGCTGACCTTCTTCTTCCGCTTCATGCGCCCGCTCATCGAGCAGGGCTATGTGTATTCGGCGGTGCCGCCGCTGTATAAGCTCACCCGCGGCAAGACCACCCGCGTCGCCTTCTCCGACGAGGAGCGCGACCGCGTTTCGGCGGAGCTGCGCGGGGATAACCCCAACGCGAAGGTGGATATCTCCCGCTTCAAGGGCCTGGGCGAAATGGACCCGCACGAGCTGTGGGAGACCACCATGAACCCCGAGACGCGCACCCTGCGCCGTATCTGCCTTGAGGACGCGGTCAAGGCCGACGAGATATTCACCATTCTCATGGGCGAGCAGGTCGAGCCGCGCAAGGCCTTCATCGAGGAAAACGCCAAATACGCGGTCAATCTCGATTTCTGAGTGATTTGAAGAGGTAATATAATGGCCAGCAAGAACAAAGATTACAGACCCGAGGACATAGCTTTTCCCGAGCAGACGATAGTCAGCTCCGAGCTTGTCAAGGAGATGAAAACAAGCTATATAGAATACGCGATGAGCGTTATCGTCGGCCGCGCCCTGCCCGATGTGCGCGACGGCCTCAAGCCCGTGCACCGCAGGATACTCTACGCGATGTACGAGGATAATCTTACGCACGACAGGCCCTTCCGCAAGTGCGCCACCGCCGTCGGCGACGTGCTCGGCCGCTACCACCCCCACGGCGACGCGTCGGTATACGACGCGCTGGTCAGGCTCGCGCAGGACTTCTCCATGCGCTACCCGCTCATCGACGGCCACGGCAACTTCGGCTCCGTCGACGGCGACCCCCCTGCCGCCTACCGATACACCGAGGCGAGAATGGCGAAAATGGCCGACGAGATGCTGCGCGATATCGACAAGGAGACCGTCGATTACCTGCCGAACTTTGACGAGACGCGGCAGGAGCCGCTGGTGCTGCCCTCCCGCTTCCCCAACCTTCTGGTCAACGGCTCGAGCGGCATAGCCGTCGGCATGGCGACCAATATCCCGCCGCACAACCTCACCGAGGTCATAAATGCCTGCGTCTGTGTGCTGGATAACCCCGAGGCCACGATGAACGAGCTGCTGCAGCACGTCACGGGCCCGGACTTCCCCACCCGCGGCATCATCATGGGCCGCAGCGGCATACGCCAGGCCTACGCCACCGGCCGCGGCAAGGTCATCGTCCGCGCCCGCACGGAATTTGAGGAATTCGGCAAGGACAGAACGCGTATAATCGTCACGGAGCTTCCGTATCAGGTCAATAAGCGCCAGCTCATCGCCGCCATCGCGGACAACGTGCGCGATAAGCGCATCGAGGGCATATCCGACCTGCGCGACGAGACTGACCGCAACGGTATGCGCATCGTGATAGAGCTCAAGCGCGACGCAAACCCGCAGGTGGTACTCAACCGCCTGCTCACCCAGACCCAGCTTCAGACCTCCTTCTCCATAAATATGCTGGCGCTGGTCAACAACCAGACCCAGCCCAAGATACTCAACCTGCGCCACATCATCGACGAGTACCTCGCCTTCCAGGAGGAGCTCATCGTGCGCAGGACGAAGTACGACCTCCGCAAGGCCGAGGAGCGCGCCCATCTTCTGCAGGGCCTGCTCATCGCGCAGGATAACATCGACGAGGTCATCCGCATCATCCGCAGCAGCTACGACAACGCAAAGCAGAACCTCATGGAGCGCTTCGGACTTTCCGAGGTGCAGGCTCAGGCGATACTGGATATGCGCCTGAAGGCACTGCAGGGTCTCGACCGCGAAAAGCTCGAGAACGAGTATCGTGAGCTCGAGGAGAGGATCGCCTACTTCAAGGAGCTGCTGGCAGATCCCGAGAAGATAAAGGGCGTCCTGCGCGAGGAGCTCATCGCCATCCGCGACAAGTACGGCGACGAGCGCCGCACCGAGATCCAGGATCTCGAGGACGAGATAGACTTCGAGGACCTCATCGACGAGGAGGACTGCGTTTACACCCTTACACACAAGGGCTATATCAAGCGCCTGCCCGTGAGCGAGTACCGCGCCCAGGGCCGCGGAGGCAAGGGCGTGCGCGCCATGGCCACCCGCGAGGAGGACTATGTCGAGACCGTGTTCGCGGCCTCCACGCACGACAACATACTGTTCTTCACGAACCTCGGCAAGGTATACGTCCGCAAGGGCTACCGCATCCCCGAGGCCGGACGCAGCGCGCGCGGCTCGAACATCGTCAACATCATACCCTTAGACCCCGGCGAGAAGGTCAGCGCGATGATAGCCGGACGCGGCATAAGCGAGGACAGCTACCTTGTGTTCGTCACCCGCGACGGCACCGTCAAGCGCACCGCGCAGTCGGCGTTCAGGAACATCCGCTCAAACGGCATCCGCGCCCTGACGCTCGACGAGGGCGACGAGCTCATGACCGTCCTGCAGACCGGCGGCGAGGATAAGATACTCATCGCCACCCGCGAAGGCATGGCCATCTGCTTTAAGGAGACCGACGCCCGCGCCATGGGACGCGACGCCGTCGGCGTGCGCGGCATACGCCTGCGCGAGGGCGACTTTGTCGTAGGAGCCTCCATCGCGGCGGAGGGCACGGCGCTGCTGTCGATCACCGAAAACGGCTACGGCAAGCGCACCGACGTCGGCGAGTACAGCGTCCAGAACCGCGGCGGCATGGGCCTTAAAAACTACAACATCACCGAAAAGACGGGCAGCATCTCCGACGTGGCGGTAGTCTCCGGCGAGGAGGACCTGCTGGTCATATCCGACGACGGCACGATAATCCGCATGGACGTCGGCAGCATAAGCCTGCTTTCCAGAAGCACGCAGGGCGTGCGCGTCATGCGCCTTTCCGACGGCGCGAAGGTCATATCCATCGCCCCCACCGACAAGGAGGAAGCCGAGCCGTCGGCTGACGGAGAGCAATCCGAATTAGAATAATACGTTTCGTTTTTGCGGTATCCCGATTATATCCTGCGGAGGTTTTTGGTATTTTGCCATTGTCTTAATGACAGTTCCGTTAATAATCAAGGATCGTAGGGGCGAGCATCGCTCGTCCGGTGCTCGGCGCACGGCCGATTCGCGTTTAGAACGGAATGTATCGCTTTTGCGCCAGCCCGACCGGTAACATCGGAAGTGTCCTCAACTGCGCTCGTGCTTTCAATAACACCGAATGAACTTGTAGGGGCGAGCATTGCTCGTCCGGTGCTCGGCGCACGGCCAATTCGATGTAAAAATGTAATGCATCGTTATTGCCGCATCCCGACCGGGGATAATGGCAATCGTCGTTTTATTTCCCGCCTGTCGGCGGGCGGACGGCCAATGGCCGCCCCTACGGGTGAAGAATTTTATTGACGCTGTCATTTTGCTAATGGAATATCCCGAATAACACCGCAGGATATAACCGTGCTGACGCAATATAGAAACGAACTGTCTTAATGCGAATTGGCCGTCTGCCGAGCACCGGACGAGCGATGCTCGCCCCTACGACCTGCGGGTTTTGCGGCCATGTCATTTAGACAATGGTAATATACCGAACATTTCCGCAGTATATAATCGGGCCGGCGCAAAAAAGATCATTTGAAATTGAAAAGCGATAAGAAAAAAATATGAAAACAGTAACTATCTATACCGACGGTGCCTGTTCGGGAAACCCGGGTCCGGGGGGCTGGGGCGCGATACTGCGCTATAACGGCCGCACGAAGGAGCTTTCCGGCGGCGAAAGGCAGACCACGAACAACCGCATGGAGCTCACGGGCGTAATATCCGCGCTGCGCGCTCTGAAAGAGCCGTGCATCGTCGAGCTCTACTCCGACTCAAAATACGTCGTAGATGCGCTCAGCAAGGGCTGGGCGCTTTCGTGGCGCAAAAACGGCTGGAAAAAGGCCGATAAAAAGCCCGCGCTCAATCCCGACCTCTGGGCGGAGCTGCTGGAGCTGGCTGAAACGCACGAGCTGCACTGCCACTGGGTCAAGGGTCACGCGGAGAACGAGTATAACAACCGCTGCGACGAGCTCGCGGTCATGGAGAGACAGAAATTTGAGTAATGATGCGTGCGCTGCAGTCGTTGACAAATGCGGGACCTGCGCTTATAATATGCCGCAAAGCAGCGACGGACGGAGCGTATTCAAATAAATGAAAGATTTCAACCAATCACCTTTTAAAATATTCGTATCGTACATAAAGGACGAAAAAAAGCTGTTTTTCATTGATATGGGCTGCTCGGTGCTGGTCGCGGCCATCGACCTTGTGTTCCCCTATGTGTCGAAAAACAGTATGCAGACCTACCTGCCGCAGAGTATGTACAGGACCTTTTTCGTCGTCATGGCGATAATCGCGGCCGCGTACCTGCTCAAGTCGGTGCTGTACTACGTCATAACCGTCATCGGCCACCGCATGGGCGTCAGGATAGAGGCCAATATGCGCGAGGATCTGTTCCGCCACGTTCAGGAGCTGTCCTTCGACTTTTTCGACCGCAGCCGCACAGGTACGCTGATGAGCCGCCTGACGAGCGATCTTTTCGAGATAACCGAGCTTGCCCATCACGGGCCTGAGAACATACTCATCTGCACACTCACTATAGTCGGCGCGACGGCGCTCATGTTCACGATAAACTGGCGTCTTGCGCTGGTGCTTGTCGTGATATTCCCGCTGTGCCTGTGGTTTACCATGAAAAGCCGCGTGAGGATGCGCGACGCGAACATCGAGGTCAAGCGCAAGACCGGCGTCATCTTCTCCGCGCTGGAAAACGGCGTGTCCGGCATACGCACTGCCAAGGCCTTCGCCAACGAGGAGCTTGAGCAGGATAAATTCACAGCCGCGAACGACCTGTACCGCGGCGCCAAGACCGGCTACTACAAGGCGATGGGCCTTTTCATGAGCGGCATGGAGTTCACAACCGGCATAATGCCCGTGGCGGTCATCGCCGCCGGAGGCTTTTTCGTCATGAAGGGTCAGCTCGATTACATCGAGCTCATCACCTTCACCCTGTACGTCACCACCTTCGTCACCCCCGTGCGCAAGCTTGCGCAGTTTGCCGAGATATATATGCAGGGCACGGCGGGCTTTGAACGCTTCCTTGAGCTCATGCGCACCGAGCCGAGTATAACAGACGCGGAAAACGCCGAGGAGCTCACCGACGTGCGCGGCGGGATAGAGTTTGAAAACGTCTGCTTCAGCTATGACGAAACGCCCGTGCTGCACGATATCAGCATAAAGCTTGAGCCGGGCAAATGCCTTGCGCTCATCGGCCCCTCCGGCGGCGGAAAGACCACCATGTGCCAGCTGCTCATGCGCTTTTACGAGGCCGACAGCGGCCGGATCACCGTTGACGGCAAGGATATACGCGGCCTTACCCAGGCCTCCCTGCGCCGGAACATCGGCATGATTCAGCAGGATGTGTATATGTTCGCCGGCACGATACGCGAAAATATCCGCTACGGCAGACCGGACGCGACCGACGGGGAGATAATTCAGGCCGCGAAGCTTGCCGAGATCCACAGCGAGATCATGCAGATGCCCGACGGCTACGACAGCTACATAGGCGAGCGCGGAGTAATGCTCTCCGGCGGCCAGAAGCAGCGCATCTCCATCGCGCGGGTGTTCCTCAAAAACCCGCCCATACTCATCCTCGACGAGGCCACCAGCGCACTGGACACCGTTACCGAGCAGCGCATCCAGGCATCGCTCGACCGGCTCAGTCAGGGTCGGACGAGTATCGTCATCGCCCATCGGCTGTCCACCATCCGCAATGCCGACACCATCGCCGTTATTGAGCACGGACGTATTGCAGAGCGCGGCAGCCACCGCGAGTTATTAGCAAAAAATGGAATCTATACGGCGCTTTTTGAAGCCCAGAAAGGAACGGAAGATGAAAGATAACACTTTGAAAAAGTTAGTGTTTGCAGCGCTTTTCGCGGCTCTGAGCTGCGTTGCGACCATGGTGATAAAGATACCCACCCCCACCGGCGGCTACATCCATGCCGGCGACGCGGTCGTGCTGCTTTCGGCCTTCCTTCTGGGGCCGTGGTGGGGCGCGGCGGCAGCGGGTCTCGGCTCCTGCCTTGCGGATATACTCTCCGGCTATGCCCTGTACGCACCCGGCACCTTCGCGGTCAAGTTCCTCGTGGCGCTCGTCGCGGGCCTGCTGCTGAGCAGTAAATTCATAAAGAAGCCGCTCGTCAGGGCGCTGTTCGCGGGCGTCGTCGGCGAGGCCGTCATGGTGCTCGGCTACCTTGTGTATGAGGCGTTTATTCTCGGCTACGGCGCGGCGGCGATCGGCGGAGTGCCGATGAATCTCATACAGGGAGTGTTCGGTGTGGTCGCCGGTGCGGCCCTCTACCTTGCCCTGCTCAAGACAGATTATTTTTCTTCTCGGTTTTAAGCCTCAAATATCCGTTATTGCGCTATCCCGACCGGCTCCTCGCCGGAGGGGCAATTCGGTCTTGGCAGACCGCCAATTCGCGTCAAGAATGGCGCGTGTTGTTGTTGCGTCAGCCCGACCGGTGGTATTGGCAGTTATCTATTTTGCACTCGCGTGCTGTTTCACATCGCTGCGAATTTTCATAGGCGGACGGCCAATGGCCGCCCCTACGGCAGCGTAGTTTTAGAACGCCACATCATTGTAGGGGCGAGCATCGCTCGTCCGTCGGCGGCTGCCGGAGAGCTATTCGCGTTTAGATTGTGCGTGTCTTTATTGCGGTATCCCGACCGGTGAGATCGGTAGTTTGTTGTTTTGCACTCGCGCTCTTTTTTCATCGCTGCGATTTTTCACAGACGGACGGCCAATGGCCGCCCCTACGGGTGCAGGAATTTTAAAGATACGCACAGCCTCAGCGCGAATTGCCCGCATGGAAATACAGGACAGTTAGAAAAAAGCCCCGAACGAAGGTTCGGGGCTTGAATCATTTTTAAGAATCACTCCATATTGTTGAGCTTGACGGTCATTGCGGACTTCTTGTGAGCGGCGTTGTTCTTATGGATAAGACCCTTGCCTGCCGCCTTGTCGACTGCCTTGACTGCGACCTTGTAGCTCTCCGCTGCTGCGGTCTTGTCGCCGCCTTCAACTGCTGCGTCAAACTTCTTCATGACGGTCTTGAGAGCGGTCTTGCCTGCGCGGTTCTTTGCGCGGAGCTCCTTGGACTTTTCGTCTCTCTTCATCGCTGACTTGATGTTGGGCATCGCGTGCACCTCCTTGTAACTTAGTAACAAAAATCCTCACGGGATTTTCCGGCGAAAACCGCCGGTTTACGCCGGCTATCAGACTGAGCTGATGGTTACTGCCGTTGGGACTGAATAACGTAACGAAACGCGAGTAGACGCTCGCAGATAATAATTTTACCATTTACACATTGAAAAATCAAGCTTTTTCTTAAATTTCCGAAGATTTTTTCTCCGTATGTATTAGTTGTGGCGCGGACGGCAAAGATATACTATATCTTGATTAAACGAGGTGCGCCATGCAGAGATCCTACGCCAGAACCGACCTTGCCGCTGAGGCCAGCGCCCGGCTCGAAACGCCCGTCGAGGGCGTCAGCTCAGAGGAATTGACCGTCCGAGGCTGCCGTGTCAGCAAGGTGGAGATCACTTCGCCCGCCGGCGCCGACGCCATAGGCAAGCCGGAGGGAAAGTATCTGACCATCGAAATGGAAGAATATGTTAGCCGCCGCGCCCTGAGCTTTTCAGACTGCGCAAACGCGCTGGCTGAGCTTTTGCGCGGCTTCGATGCGGTTTCAAATTCAAAAAGCTTTATGATTGCCTGTCTCGGTAACCGGGCGGTTGCTCCTGACGCGGTTGGGCCTGCGACCGCCGACAGCCTTATCGTCACGCGGCACCTCAAGGACTCCTTGCCCGAGGATTTTGCCGCCTTTTCCAGCGTAGCCGTACTGCGCACCGGCGTTCTGGGAACTACGGGCGTTGAGAGCGCGCAGACGGTGCGCTCAATGTGCGAGCTGGTCCAGCCGGACTGCGTTATCGCCGTCGACGCACTTGCCAGCGGCGAGATCGGCAGGCTTTGCCGTAATATCCAGATCTGCGATACGGGTATATCCCCCGGCAGCGGCGTCGGCAATGACAGAGCCGCCATAAACGCGGAATATCTCGGCCGCCCCGTTATTGCCGTCGGCCTGCCCACCGTCGTGGACGCCTCCGCCTTTACTCAGGATGAAGCCGCAAAAGGCCTGTTCGTCACGCCGCGGAACATCGACGAGCTGGTGAAGTCCGTGTCCAAGCTCATAGCATACGGAGTGAACCTCGCTCTGCACAGTGGTCTGAGCGTTGAGGACGTCGATATGCTCGTCGAATGATGTTTCACGTGAAACAAGGTAATAATTATTGAAAATGTTTCACGTGAAACGTTGAAATGAGCGCATAGACTTGCTATAATAGGGCAAGAGGTGAAACTATGTCCAGAATTATAGCTATTGCAAATCAGAAGGGCGGCGTCGGAAAGACGACGACCTGCGTTAACCTCTGCTGTGCGCTGAAGCAAAAGGGCAAAAAGGTACTGCTTGTCGACTGCGACCCGCAGGGCAACTCGACCTCGGGCATGGGCGTTGACAAGTATTCCGCCCCCGGTACATACGAGCTGCTGATAAAGGGCGCGGATACGGCCGACTGCGTCCGCAAAACGCCTTACGGAGACGTTATACCCTCCAATAAGGAGCTTTCCGGAGCCTCAGTCGAGCTCGTGCGGCGGGAAAAGCGGGAATTCGTGCTCAAAAACGCATTGCAGATGGTCTATAACGACTACGACTACATATTTATCGACTGCCCTCCCTCGCTGGAGCTGCTGACGCTCAACGCTCTTGTCGCGGCCGACTGCGTTATCATCCCCATGCAGTGCGAGTATTACGCCCTTGAGGGCATTGCGGATCTGATGACAACCATCAAAATGTGTAATAAGCGCCTGAACCCGGGCCTGCGCATCCAGGGCATCGTCATGACGATGTACGATGCGCGCACGAACCTCACCCAGCAGGTCGCGTTCGAGCTCAAGGAATATTTCGGCGCAAAGGTATACGAAACGGTTATCCCCCGCAGCGTCAGGCTGTCCGAGGCGCCCAGTCACGGCAAGCCCGGCGTAGCTTACGACAAGATCGGCAAGGGCAGCCGCGCTTACATGAGGTTGGCTGATGAATTCCTGCTGCGCGAAAAGTACAGAAAAGGAGCTAAAAATGGCAAAGGAAATTAAAAAGGGACTTGGCAGAGGGCTCAGCGAGCTTTTCGGCGAGGATATCCTCGATAACGACTCCGAGGGAGAGCTCATCTACCTGCCGATTTCGAAGGTCGAGCCACGCGCCGAGCAGCCCCGAAGCCGTTTTGACGATGAAAGCCTTCAGGAGCTGGCCGATTCCATCTCACAGTACGGGCTCATTCAGCCCATAACCGTCCGCAGGCGTGACAGTGGCTACTATCAGATAATCGCCGGCGAGCGCCGCTGGCGCGCAAGCCGCCTTGCGGGGCTTATAGAGGTGCCTGTGCGCGTGATCGAAGCGGACGACCGCAGAGTCGCGGAGCTCGCGCTTGTAGAAAACCTCCAGCGCGAGGACCTGAATCCTATCGAGGAGGCTCTCGGCTACAAAAGCCTTATCGAGGAATACGGTTTGACCCAGGAGGAGGCTTCACAGAGCGTTGGACGCTCAAGACCGGCCATCGCAAACGCAATGCGCCTGCTGAGCCTGAGCAAAGCAGTCCTGCCGCTGGTCGAGGAGGGCAAGCTCTCCGCCGGTCACGCAAGGGCTCTCCTGCCCCTGAGCGACGAGGGCGAGCAGCTCAAGGCGGCCAGGGCCGTCATTGACGGCGGGCTATCCGTCAGAAAGACCGAGCAGCTCGTTGCAAAGACCATAAAAAAGCTCAGCGAGCAGCCTCCCGAGGAGGACGAAGCGCAGAAGCTGGTGGTCGACTACATCGCCGAGACCGAGGATCAGCTCAGCCGCAGCCTCGGCCGCAAGGTCGGCATAGAGCAGAAGCGCAGGGGCGGCAAGATAGTTCTGGAATTTTATGACAGCGACGACCGAGAGGCGCTCATAGCAAATCTCACCCGCATGGGCCGGACCTGGGAAGAAATAATAAACTGAAAGTATAATATAATAAGAGAATATAACAAGGAGTAATCAATATGCTCGATATAAAGTTTGTCCGCGAGAACGCGGAGGCAGTCAGGGAGAACATAAGAAAGAAGTTTCAGGAGGAGAAGCTGCCTCTGGTGGACGAGGTCGTGGAGCTTGACGTTCGCTACCGCGCGGCGCTGACCGAGGCAAACGAGCTTCGCGCCAGCCGCAACGCCCTTTCCAAGAAGGTCGGCCAGCTCATGGGTCAGGCGAAGAAGGACCCGTCGAAGCTTGCCGAGGCCGAGGAGGCCAAGGCGCAGGTCAAGGCAAATGCCGATCGCCTTGCTGAGCTTGAGAAAGCGACCGAGGAGATGGGCGAGCGGATAAAGACCATCATGATGACGATTCCGAACATGATAGACCCCTCCGTCCCGATAGGCCCGGACGACAGCTGCAACGTCGAGGTCCAGCGCTTCGGCGAGCCGGTAGTTCCCGATTTTGAGATACCCTACCACACCGACATCATGGAGAGCTTCGACGGCATCGACATGGACGCGGCCGGCCGCGTTTCCGGCAACGGCTTTTACTATCTCATGGGCGATATCGCCCGCCTGCACTCGGCAGTCACCGCCTACGCGCGCGATTTCATGATCGGCAAGGGCTTTACCTACTGCATACCGCCGTTCATGATCCGCTCCAACGTCGTGACGGGCGTCATGAGCTTCGCGGAGATGGACGCGATGATGTATAAGATCGAGGGCGAGGACCTGTATCTGATCGGCACCTCGGAGCACTCGATGATAGGCAAGTTCATCGACCAGATGATCCCCGAGTCGAAGCTGCCGCAGACCCTGACGAGCTACAGCCCCTGCTTCCGCAAGGAAAAGGGCGCGCACGGCATCGAGGAGCGCGGGGTATATCGCATCCACCAGTTTGAAAAGCAGGAGATGATAGTCGTCTGCAAGCCTTCCGAGAGCATGGAGTGGTACGAGAAGATGTGGCGCTACTCCGTCGAGCTGTTCCGCAGCCTTGAGATACCGGTGCGCCAGCTTGAGTGCTGCTCGGGCGATCTTGCCGACCTCAAGGTCAAGTCCTGCGATATTGAGGCGTGGTCGCCCCGCCAGAAGAAGTATTTCGAGGTCTGCTCCTGCTCGAACCTCGGCGACGCTCAGGCGCGCAGGCTGAGGATGCGCGTCAAGGGCGAAGACGGCAGGACGTATCTGCCCCACACGCTCAACAACACCGTCGTCGCGCCGCCGCGTATGCTGATAGCGTTTCTTGAAAACCACCTGCAGGCCGACGGCAGCGTGACCGTTCCCGAGGCGCTGCGCCCGTACATGGGCGGCACGGAGCTGCTGATACCGAAAAAGTAAAAATAAAAATATTGAAAGGCACGGAAAAATGAAGAAATTTATTTCGGAATTCAAAGAGTTTATCATGCGCGGCAACGTGCTTGATATGGCGGTCGGCGTCATCATCGCTACCGCCTTCGGCAAGATCACAACCTCACTTGTGAACGACCTGTTCATGCCCTTCATAAGCTGGCTGTTCGGCACACGCGATATGAGCGCGCTGAACGTGATAGCCCGTCCGGAGATCGTCGAGAACGGCGAGGTGGTGCAGGAGGCGATAGTAATCGGCTTCGGCAGCTTCATTGCGGTCGTCATCGACTTTATCCTTGTGGCCTTTGTGGTGTTCCTCGTGGTGAAGTTCTTCAACAAGGCAAGACAGCTCGCCCATAAGAAGGAGGAAGAGGTCAAGGAGGAGGCGCCCGCCGCGCCGACCACCGAGGAGCTTCTCGGCGAGATCCTTGAGGAGCTCAAAAAGCAGAACGAGTCTTGACAGACGGTCAATTCGCATTCAGATAGTACATATCCATATTGCGTCAGCCCGACCGGCGGCTGCCGGAGGGGCTATTCGGTTTGAGACTTAATGTTGTCTCTATTACAGGTGCCCGACCGGTGATAATTGAGATAGTCGGTATATAACCATTGCCTAAATGACAGAGCAGTTATAAACCTGCACCCGTAGGGGCGGCCATTGGCCGCCCCTTTAATGTTATTTAGGACGCGAGTGCAGTTAAGATTTTTCGGTGTTACCGGTCGGGCTGACGCAAAAACGACACACTCCAATTTTAATGCGAATCGGCCGTGCGCCGAGCACCGGACGAGCAATGCTCGGTCTTGGCAGACGGCCAATTCGCATTAAGATCGAGCGTTTCTATATTGCGACAGCCCGGTTATATCCTGCGGTGTTATTCTAAGATATTCCATTATCAAAATGACAGCGTCAATAAAAAACCTGCACCCGTAGGGGCGGCCATTGGCCGTCCGTCTGTGGAAATTCTCAGCTATGTGAAACATCACGCGAGTGCAGAAGAGATTACTTCCATTATCGCCGGTCGGGATACCGGCAAAAACGACAACCGGTTGATTCAAACCGAATCGCCCCTGCGGCGAGCAGCGGACGAGCGATGCTCGCCCCTACAATGCTATTCGGGACGCGAGTGCAAAAACAATTACTTCCGATATTATAGGTCGGGCGCCTGCAAATACGACACGCAAGACGTCAACGCGAATTGCCCCTCCGACAGGAGGCTATAACATAGCAGACGGGCAGAAGGATGAAGGCGGCGCAGAGGTTCACGGCGGGGACGATATATTGTGAGAGGAAGTCAAGCTGCTCCTGCTGCGGCGGGATAAACGCGGCCGCGGCTGCGGCGAGGGCAGCGCAGACCGGGATGAGCCAGCGCCCGTTTGCCATGCTGAGCATGGGAACGTCGCCGCGCTCGGGCTTATGGCCGAGCACGAGCCGCAGCAGATGTCCGGAGGATATCAGCAGCAGCGAAAGCAGCGTGAAATCCGACATGACCCACAGCGCTGCGACCAGCGCTTCGATGCGCTCGACTGTCCGGAACAGGGTCACGTCCCTTATCATGGAGAAAAAGGGGCTGGAGAGCTCCGAGGTGAGTTTCGCGCCGTAGCTGCCGATGATGACGGCGCTGAGCACGGTCAGCAGCAGGCAGGTCAGGACGCTCCAGAGGATGTGGCTTTTGAATCTGCCGCGCCTGCGGGGGCACTGGTCCTCGAGCACCGCGGCGAAGCTGAGGATGCCCGCGTAGATCTCGACGACGATGAGCGAGCTCAGGAAAAGATCGGCGGTGTCAGATCTCGAGACCGGCAGGAGCCGCGCCTTATCCACCGAGGAAAACGCAAAGATAAGCGTCAGAAGCAGGATGGCCGTGAGTATCGGCGCGAAGACGCGCGCGGCCCGGGGCAGCGCTTTGACGGAGCCCAGGGCGGCCAGCGTGCCCATGGCGAGCATGATGAAAATGAAAAACCACGGCCCCGACGAGGGGAAAATGGTGTCGGTGAATCTGCCCGCCGCGGTGCGCAGCAGCAGACCGCCGTCGAATATCATGAACGCGGCCAGCAGGATTAGCGCGATGCTTCCGAAGCCGCTTCCGCCGGTGCGCAGTATAAGCTCGCCCAGCCCCTCGCCGTCGCGGCGCATATTCATCAGTCCTGACAGCAGCAGGACGAAGATGAGTATCACCGGCAGGGCGATAAGCGGCGCTATCCAGCTCCCGCTTCCGGCGATGCTCGCCGTGACCTTCGGGATGAGGTGCGACGCGGGCGCGAGCGCGGCGGTGTAGCAAAGCGCCCTGAGCTGTCGATGGTCGTAGTTGTGTTTCATTGCCCGCCCTCCGGAAGGTCAAGATCGTAGCTGCGGCTTATCTCGGCCTGCACGCTTATATTATAATAAATGTAGGGCATAACGCTGCCGAAGTCCTCGGTCATGCCTCGCAGACTGCGCGGCTCCTGCATCTCAAGGCTGCTGCCGAGCTGGAGAAAATCGCAGCCGGCGGAGAGGGATTTGTCGATGACATAGCTGACCCAGCTTTTTATCTCCTGCGCGAGCGCTGTGTTCAGCTCCGCCGTATCGGCGCCGTCGCTCCGCTCTGCCAGAGCCGCGCTGGCCTTGACCGAGATGTCCAGCCCCTTCAGCGCGCCGCCGCCGAACACGGGCTTTATGCTGCACTTGCATTTGTCAAGCTGCACCGTCGCGCCGTCGAGCTCGACGGACATCGGGCCGGCCTTATTTTTGAGAATGTTCACGCCGCGGGCCATGTCAAAGGGGATGTGGCCTGCGGCCTTCCCTTCATATATAATAATGTAGCCGTCGGGCAGAGCGGTGCGCTCGCCCTCCTCGGCCTCGTAGTCCGACTCCTTTGCGTCCGCGCAGCGCACCGCGCAGATGAGCGCCGCGCCGTTGGCGTCCATGTCCGCCGCGATCTGCGCCGCCGAAAAGATGTAGCAGTCGCCGCGCAGCTCAAGGTTGCGCTCTATCGAGCGCAGCGCGTTGGTTGCGTCGTAATCGCTGCTGCCGGTGCCCAGAACGACCTCGGATGCGTCGCCGTCTGTCACGGCGAACACGGGAGTGTCGAGCCGGAAGGCGGAGTCGCGCTCGAGGTAATCGAAATACTTCTCCACCCCGGCGTCGAGGGCGCTGCGGCCGAGCACAACGTAGTTGACGTGGCCGAAAAAGAGCTGCTCGCCGGGGCTGTAATCCTGAATGGTTTCACGGGCAACCGTCAGCGAGCCCGCCTCGGCGGACATACGCAGGGTGGTCTGGGGCTGCGAGCCGTACTCGCCCGAGCCGCCGGAGCCTCCGGTGTTGCCCGAGGATATGGAAAGGCCGACGCCGTCCCCCGCCGCGTCGAAGCCCATCGTCTGGATGACCACGAGCTGCTCTATCTCGCGGTAGTTAGAATAGATGCTGCCGCCCGAGCAGCCGCTGAGCGCAAGCAGGCTCAGCGCAAGGACGGCAGCCGTAAGCTTTTTTGTCAAGATCGTTTCCTCCTGTCGGGGCAGTTGAGCTCGGCTTCGCGCAGCTTGTCCGCCGACGGCGGCTTGCGCAGGAAGGTCTGACTGAGGTTGTCCGGCCTTCCGCCCGACCACGGCGCGGTATAGTTCCTGCCGTAGGAGTCTATCGTGCACAGATACCATACGAACAGGCACAGCCCTGCCGCGACGCCGTACAGCCCGCCGATGATGGCGGCGATGAGCAGTACCAGACGGCACAGCCTCAGCGCCGCGCCCAGGTCCTGACTCGGCTGCGCATAGCCGGCGATGCCGGCTGTCGCGACGACGATGACGGCGATGGGCGATATGACCTTCGCCTCCACCGCGGACTGGCCGACGATAAGCGCGCCGATGACGCTCACCGTGTCGCCTATGGGGTTGGGCAGCCGCAGTCCCGCCTCCTGCAGTAGCTCAAAGGCGATGAGCATGCCCGTTATCTCAAGCGCCGTCGAAAACGGCACGTCCTGCTTGGACTGGATGATAGAAAGCAGCAGCTTGGAGGGTATCATCTCCTGGTGATACATCGCGATCGCCGCGTAAAAGGCCGGCAGCGCCAAAGCCAGCACCACCGCCATCCAGCGCACGAGGCTCAGCGCCGAGGACACAAGAAAGTTCTGCGAATCCTCCTGCGGCACGCGCAGGTATTCCGGCAGGCTGACCGGCACGAGAAAGGCGATGGGTATGCCGTCGACGATAAGCCCCACCCTGCCGTTTAAAAGCAGCCGCGCGAAGCGGTCGGGGCGCTCGGTGTGTATGACCTGCGGGAACATGGAACGGGGCCTGTCGGCGATGCCGGCCTCGATGACTCCCGTGGCGAGCACGCCGTCGACGTCGATGGCGTCAAGGCGGCGCTGAAGCTCCTCGACGACCTTGGGGTCTGCGACGCCGTCAACGTACATTACCGCCGCCCGCGTGAGGCTCTTGCGGCCGAGGGTAGTGTTCTTGACCTTGAGCGAGGGATTGGCGATGCGCCGCCGCACGAGCGAGGTGTCGGTGCGCAGGACCTCGGTGAAGCTGTCCTTGCCGCCCTTGAGGGATTTTTCTATAGTGGGCTCGCTGATGCTGCGCTGGTTCTGCTCGGAGCGGATCTCAAAGCTCACCGCCTCGGCGGTCTTGTCAAAAACGACCGCGCAGCAGCCCTGCGTTATGTCCGTCACGATGTCATCGAGGGTCGAGCGCAGCTTTGCCTGAGCGCTGTAAACGGCGCCCTCCATCAGCCGCTCCGGCGTGGGGGCTGCCCCGCCGCGCAGAAGATCCGTCAGCGGGCGCAGAACGTCCTTGCTCGTGTCGCCGCCGCTCACGATGCCGTCGAGCCAGCATACGAAGATGTTTTCCTCGCCGATAAGCCCGGGCTTTATGCTTCTTGTTTCAAAATCGTCGCAGCCGTCAAAGATATCCTTGAGCGCTTTGCTGCCGACAGCACCCTTGAAGCGCGGCTCCTGCCGCGGATGGTACTCCTCGCCGGATTTTTCCCGGCGGAAAAATTTAAATAGATCAGCCATGTTGTTATTATGGACAAAGTAAAAACACAATATTTAGTATTCCAAAAATAACCATGAAAAAAGCGCGAAAAAAGTGTTGACAAAGGTGATTTCGGGTGGTATTCTAAGCAAGCGCCTCGAGAGAGCGCGGCGTCGATGCGATAACCGAATAAAAAACTTTAAAAAGTTTGAAAAAAGTTATTGACAAACGTCTGCCGATTATGGTATAGTAAATAAGCTGCCCGTTGAATACGGCGGCGAGCATTGTACCTTGAAAATTAGATAATGTAAGAACAGCTTATGCAAAATAAGCACCAGAA
>OLSB01001609.1_pt1 | contig 21274 bp, 17 predicted proteins | sample 1672071 | NCBI WGS metagenome assembly OLSB01 (sample SAMEA3136642, study PRJEB25190) | human gut metagenome | biome: human gut; feature: human-associated habitat; material: faeces | place: Austria | collected 2013 | reverse complement strand
TGAGCGTGTCGAAAAAGTCGTAGATGATCTCGTTGAGCGGCATTTCGTAATGCATCTCGACAAGGTAGGTGTCGAGGTACTGCATGTCCTTGAACTCGCCGCGGCGGTCCTGACACATCGGCATGATATTGCCGACGTAATCGGGCGGCGTGACGATCGTCACCTTGACGTAGGGCTCCTCGGCACGTTCGATGTGCGCGGGGTCGGGGTAGTTGTGCGGGTTGTCGACGCGCACCATCGTGCCGTCGGTCTTGTAGACCTCGTAGATGACGCTCGGGAGCGTGGTGACGAGGTCTAAGTCAAATTCGCGCTCCAACCGCTCCTGAATGACCTCCATGTGCAGCATGCCGAGAAAGCCGCAGCGGAAGCCGAAGCCCAGCGCGACGGATGATTCCGGCTCAAACGTCAGCGAAGCGTCGTTGAGCTGGAGCTTTTCCAGCGCATCGCGAAGATCCGGGTATTTGCTGCCGTCCTCGGTGTAAATGCCGCAGTAGACCATCGAGCGCACCTTGCGGTAGCCCGGCAGCGGCTCGCTCGCGGGATGCTCGACGCCTGTGACCGTGTCGCCGATCTGCGTCTCATGCACGTCCTTGATGCTTGCGGTGAAGTAGCCGACCTGACCGGCCTCTAACTGCTTCGCAGGCTCCAGACCCAGCGGGCGCATCAAGCCGCATTCGAGCACCTTGAACGTTGCGCCCGTGGCCATCATCTTGACCTCCATGCCGGGCTTGATCGTGCCCTGCTTCAAGCGCATGTAGACGATAACGCCGCGGTAGGCGTCGTAATAGCTGTCGAAAATCAGCGCCTGAAGCGGCGCGTTCGGGTCGCCCTGCGGGCAGGGAAGGTTCTGCACGATGTCTTCGAGCACGGCGTCGATGTTGATGCCCTGCTTGGCAGAAATTTCGGGCGCATCCTCGGCGGGGATGGCTAAAATATCCTCGATCTCCTGCTTGACGCGCTTGGGGTCGGCGGCGGGCAGGTCGATCTTGTTGAGCACGGGGCGAATTTCAAGGTCGTGCTCCATCGCGAGATACGTGTTTGCGAGCGTCTGTGCCTCGATGCCCTGCGAGGCGTCGACGACGAGCAGCGCGCCCTCGCACGCCGCAAGCGAACGTGAGACCTCGTAGTTGAAGTCGACATGGCCCGGCGTGTCGATCAAATTGAGCGTGTAGACCTGCCCGTCGGCGGCGGTGTAATCGAACGTGACGGCGCGGGCCTTGATCGTGATGCCGCGCTCGCGCTCCAAGTCCATGTTGTCAAGGATCTGGTCCTCCATCTCGCGCGCAGAAACGGCGTTGCACTTTTCAAGAAGCCGATCCGCCAGCGTCGACTTGCCGTGGTCGATATGCGCGATGATGGAAAAATTTCGGATGTTCTTTTCGTTCATAGCTGTTGCTCCTGTTTGTTGTCGGCAAGGCGGCGCCGCGCGCCAAATGGCGCGTCCAGGCGTTTTGCCCTCGGGCAAAACCTTGCCGCAGGGCGAATTCATTTCGCCCGAGGATGTTCAATCAAAAGGGTTCCCGCAAGGGCTTCAGCCCTTGTGGGAAAACGACTTGCCGTGGTTAAAGGGGTCCCCAAAAAGTCAAAGACTTTTGGGGGAGAGAAAAGGCAGTGGAGTGAGTGAGCTCTGGCTTTTAAGCCTGAGCGAAGGATACGGAACTTGCCTTGACGAGCGCGATGATGGAGAAATTTCAGAAATTCTTATTTCCTGCCGAGCAGGGAATTCGTCTTTTCTTCGGTGCTGTGGAGTACCTGCGTCACGCTTTGCATGAGGCCGGGGTAGAGGGACGCGAGCGCTTCATCCTCCATAGAGGCGAACGCACCGTCCTTTTCGGAAAGCTGCGCGAGCGAGGAGGCGTAGGCGATGTAGTCCGCGCGCATCTGCGCGTCCACCGCGCCGGACTGGTAGGCCGTGGCATCTAAGCCGAAGTACCCCTCTTTCCCGCCGCTCGCGCGGTGCAGCGCGCGGTAGAGCTGGTAGAACGCGCCGCCAAGGTAGCTGCCCGCCGACGTGATGAGCGTGCGGTCGTTCGTCTTGCCCAGCAGCTCGAAGAGGACGCCCGCGGTGTTGACGAGCATCTTCTTTTGCAGCGTGGCGGCGATGCTGCCGCGCAGCGTGCCCTTTTCATCGCTCGAATCGTAGAGCGATTCGGCGTCGATCATGCCGCCGTCGCGATCGAGCGTGCGCCCGAGCAGATAGTCCGCCGAGACGTGGTAGTAGTTGCACGCCTTTTTGACGAACGCGAGCCCCGGCTCGCGGATGCCGTTTTCATAGTGGGACAAAAGCGCCTGCGAAATGCCGAGCTCTTTCGCGGCCTTGCGCTGGGAGATCCCCTTTTCCTGCCGCAGCAGGGCAAGGGTGCGGGAAAAGTCAGCATTCATGGCAATAACCTCGTCAAATAAAATACGGTAGGTTATAGTATAGTCTATTGATAACCGCTTGTAAATTAAAAATTTGCGCTGATTTGCCATTTTGCGCAAAAAAATCGGGCGCGGCAATTTCGCCGCGCCCCAAAAACGGAGGAGAAAAAACAATGGACTAAATGAGTACGCTGAGTAACCATGCCAGCGCGATGCCGCCCGCGCCGATGCAGCCCCACAGCGCGGGCGAGCCGCGCCTAAAAAAGCTGCGCTTGCTGCATGTCGCCGTGCGGCCGCAGGTGCGCGCCACGCGGCAGGCTTCGTCTACCAATCGCTGCGCCGTGACGCCGTTTCGGTTCATGGCGTCGTTGCGCACGATGAAAATGGCCTGTTCAAAAAGCTCCGTATCCGGCGAGTCGACCACGATCACTCTCCGCGATGTTCCCTTGACCATATTGAAAGCAGCACCTCCCGATGGAAAAACATTCTGCCTCCAGTATGCCCGCCGCGGCGGGCGCTATACGGGAAGAGCGAAAATTTTTGCTGCGTTCAGACCGCCTGCGCGCCGCCCGAATCCTCGGGAATGTAGAGCGCCAGAACACCCGCGTCGTCCGTGCCGCCGCGCTTTTCCATACTGTCGGCCAGAATCGCCGCGACGAGCTGCTGGGGATCATGTCCCTCCCAGCCCGCGAGCAGGTTTTGCAGCCATTCGTCGTCTAAGCTGTCGGCCACGCCGTCGGAGAGCATTACGAAAAAGCACCCCGGCGAGAGCTTGATATGCGTCGCCTCCGGCGGGGGCGAGCCCTCCTGCAAGCCCGCGGGCAGGCACGAGCAGGTCACGCGGCGCACCGTGCCGCCGCGCTTTAGATAGCTCGGCGCCGCGCCGTACTTGTAGAGCTCGCCCTCAAGCGTTTGGAGCGAAAGCGTCAGCAGGTCGACTGTCGTAAAGCTGTCGGTCGACTCGGCGCGAAGAGACAATGCGCTGTTGAGCGTCTTGAGTGCCGGCGGCGCGTCGATGCCCGCGCGCAGAAAGCGCTCCAACAGCCGCGCGGCCATCGACGATTCGCGCTGCGCGGCCTCGCCGCAGCCCATGCCGTCGGAAAGCAGCAGGCAGAGCGTGCCGTCCTCGGTCTCAAAGTGGGCGGCGCTGTCGCCGCTCACGCGTTCCCCGCGCTTGGGGCGCAGCGAAAGACCGATCTCATAAGAATGCACCGGCTGCGTCGATACGGGGCGCAGCGCGCCGTCCGCCGCGCTCTGCATGAGCTCGGAGAGCTGGGCGTACTGCGACGCGGCCTTCGCGCGGTCGTCCTCCAGCAGCCGCCGGTACTGCCGCCGCAGAAGATAGGCGCGCAGCTCGCCGTTCACGGCCGACAAAAACGACGAAAAATGGATGCACCGCTCGGAAAAGTACGAGGGGAAATCCTCGCCCCTGCCCTGCCCGCGGCGCAGCAGCGCCGCCGTCGCGTCGTTGAGCGCGGTATAGGTGCGCTGATACTCCTTTTCCCAGCAGTAGCTGCACAGCGCACAGCCGCGGCAGACCTTTTCCGCCGCGCGGTCGAAGATGGCGGCGGGATTTTCCTCCGTCAGCGTGCGCGGACGGGCGATGCTGTCGTAAAGCTCGCGCAGCGCCGCGGCAGAGGCCGCGATCTTTCTGCGCACGGCGGCGTCCTCCTGCGCGGCCTCGTCGCTGCAAAGGCGCTTGCCGCGCAGGAACCGCGACGGGATCAGCAGGAATAACAGCGTCGCCGCCAGCCCCTCGTAGAGCAGCACAAGCCCCGCGTGCGCGTTCATCGGCAGGGCAAAGCACAGAATGCTCAGTGCAAACCACAGCGCCGAGGCCACGCGGTTGCCCCGCGCTGTGACGTTCACCAGCACCGCGGAAAACGCATATGACGCCGCGTGGACAAAGCTGCCGCCCCCCGCGCCGAGGTCCATCCCCAGCCCGATGCACAGCGCCGCCGGAATGGCGAACGCGCTGCCGCGCTCAAAGGCGAACAGCAGCACCGCCAGCATCGAGAGGATGCGACCCGGCGCAAAGCCGTCCGCCGTTTCGAACGAGGACGCGGCCATCAGCACGCCGAGCAGGATGAAAAGCGGCGCGTAGGGGTGGTCCTCCTTTTCCTTGTCGCCGGTCGACAAAAGCGCGCGGCCGCTCATCGCGCCGAGCGCGCACAGCAGCAGCGCCATCAGGCAGTTTGCCGCCTCGCCCACGCCGTCGCGTAAGACGTAGACAAACTCGACGGAGAACATCATCCCCGCGCACAGCAGCGGCAGAAACGCCCGCTTTTTGTAGAGTTTCAGATCGAAAAACGCGTTGTTCGCCGTGAAGATCAGAACGCCCGCGGCGAAGGTCCTAAGTGCGTGCGAAAACGGCAGAAACAGCACAGCGCCCGCCGACGCGCCGATCAGCGCGCTCACCCCCCGCAATCCTGCGCCCGATGCGCCGATCATGCCGAGCGCGAGCGGCGCGTAGCCGCCGAACACCTGTGCACCCGCCAGCGCGAACGAGAGCGCAAAGCGCAGCACGCAGTCGATGACCTTTCCGGACCATTCCTTGCTTTTGAGCAGCTCGATCACCTTCACAGCCTGTCCCCTCCCTGTGCGTCGATTTATTGTGTCGGGGATTATTGTAAACGAGCGGAAAGAAAAAGCCTGTCGGGAAATACACGCGCAAAAAAAGAACCGGCAGTTTTGAAAACTGTCGGTTCTCTCGTTCACGTTGCTGCTTATTTGACGATCATTTCTGCCTCGCGGGCGTTTTGCGCGATCATGTCGTGCAGCTCCTGCGTGGAGGAGAACTTCTTCTCCTCGCGCAGGTAGTCGAAAAAGTCGAGCTGTAATTTCTGCCCGTACAGGTCGCCATCGAAGCCGACAAGATATGTCTCGATCGTCACGGTGTTCTTGTCGCTCACCGTCGGCCGCACACCGACGTTCGTCACGCCCACACATGTCTCACCATTCGGCAGATGCGCGCGCGTGGCGTACACGCCGCGCTTCAAGGCGATGATGTGCTCTTCGGGGATGAGGTTTGCCGTCGGGAAAAGGGCTTTTTTGCCGATGCCCTCGCCGTGGCGCACCGTGCCCTCCACGGAAAAATAATGGCCGAGAAATTCCGCGGCGCGCCTGACCTCGCCTGCTTCCAGAAGCGAGCGGATATAAGTTGAAGAGACGGTCACACCGTCTTTTTCCACACGCGGGATGATGTCGCAGCCGAGGCCGTGGGCGGCGCAGTAACTTCTGAGCTTTTCCACATCGCCCTCATTTTTGTGGCCGAAGCGGAAGTCGTGTCCCGCGACAAGGTGCACCGCGTGATACTTCCTGACGAGAAGCTCAGAGATAAAGTCCTCCCACGGCATGGTCATCATGTTCCGGTCGAACGGCTCGACAAAGACCTCCTGCACGCCGTATTGTGTGCGGATGATGTTTGCGCGCTCAGACGGCGTTGTCAGCAGCGGCACGGGCTTTCCCGTGACGAATTCACGCGGCGAGCGGTCGAACGTGAACGCCGCGGAGCGGCAGCCGCGCTCCTGTGCGCGGCGCACTGCCATTTTGAGCAGTTCGCCGTGCCCGATATGCACCCCGTCGAAAAAGCCCAGGGCGATGACTGTGGATTCATTCATAGTTTCGGTTTCCTTTTTGCGTCAGCGTCACACGCTGAAAAAATTTCGTTTCGAGGTGAGCGTGCCATCCTTCGCCTCCGACAGGGCAAGGAACGCCCCGTCGCGCCCGTAGACGCGGTACAGCCCGTCGGGGAGCTTTGCGCGCAGTGGATTGCCGCAGAGGCACTTGCGCTCCTGTTCAGTGCTCGGGATGGTGTAGGCCGGATACTGCCGGAACAGGCTGTCCGTGGGGCGGAGCAGTGCTTCGCCCTCGCGCGCGACGTCCTCGAGCGTCACGGCCTCGTCGATGCGGAAGTTTGACGCTTCCGTGCGGCGCAGCGCCGCCATGCAGCCGCCGCAGCCGAGCGCCTGACCGAGATCGTGGCACAGCGTGCGGATGTAGGTGCCCTTCGAGCAAACGACGCGCAGGGCATACTGCCCGTTCCCCAAATTCTGCGTCAGCGTAAGGTCGAAGATCGTGATTCTGCGCGGCTTGCGCGCGACCTCACGACCCTGACGGGCGAGGTCGTAGAGCTTTTGTCCGTTTACCTTGATGGCCGAGTACATCGGCGGGATCTGCTCGATCTCGCCGAGAAAGCGCGGCAGCGCCGCGCGCACCTCGTCCTCCGTGACGGTTACGGCGCGCTCTTCGAGCGTTTCGCCGGTCGTATCCTGCGTGTCGGTCACAAGGCCGAGCTGTAAAACGGCCTCGTAGACCTTTTGCCCGCCCTCGGCAAAGGAGACGGCCTTGGTCGCCTGCCCGACGAACACGGGCAGAACACCCGTCGCCATGGGGTCGAGCGTCCCCGCGTGGCCGACGCGCTTTTCATGCAAAATGCCGCGCAGCTTGGCGCACACATCCATACTCGTCCAGCCATGGGGCTTATCAATAATTACAATGCCGTTGGGCATAAATGGCCTCCTTTGCGCCAAGCCTTCGGCGCTTTTGCGCCGTACAAGCGTTTTGCCGGCAGGCAAAACGCAGTTCTCTTTCTACTCTCCGCGCACCAAGATGTGCGCGTTCATGCGAAAGCCGTATTTCTCGTAGAGGTGGACGGCGTCGTTGCCGTCGACCACCTTGACTTCGATCTTCCGGACGCCGCTGCCCGAAAATACCGCCATCGCCCAGTCCATCAGGGCCTTGCCGTATTTCCTGCCGCGGCACTGCGGCAGAACGACGAGGTAGTCGAGCTTGCCCGTGCCGTCTCCGTGCAGGTCGACCTTGCAGAAGCCGACGATCCCGCTGCCCTCTTCGATGACCGCGATGCGCGAGACATTTTCTTCCAGCGCCTGTGCAAAAAGCGACAACGTTTTATCATAGGGCCGGCTCGGATAGCTGCCCTTGAAATTCACGGACACGCGGTTGTGGTGCTCGGACAAGGCCTGCACGCACGCGCGCAGGCGCGGCGCTTCGTCCGCCGTGATTTGTCGCAGCGGCGGCAGCCGCTTTTCAAGCAGCACGAGCTGCACACCGGCGATACCGTTAAACGTGCACGGCACGACGCCGATCTCGGCGTAGCCGAGCTTTTGATAGAAGCGGCGGGCGCGCGCATTGCGCGCGTTCGTGTCGATGCGAAGGTACCGGCAGCCGTGCGCGAGGGCATAGCCCTCGTAAAATGCCGCAAACTCGCGGCCAAGGCCGCGCGATTTGGCCTCGGGGTCGATGACGAGCGTGTGCAGCACCATGACCTCGCTGTCCGGCGCGTCATAGCGCCAGTTCGCCCCCGCGTAGGAATCGACCTGCGTTTGGTTGAGAATGGCCGTGCCGACGATCTCACCGTTCTGCTCCTGCACGAAAAGGTCGCCGCGCGTGAGCGCGGCCTCCGCTGTCTCACGCTCGGGATACACGCCGCGCTGCCAGCCGATCGCGGCCTCGCCGCGCTCCTCTGCCGTGTGGATCTGGTCGTAAATGCGGCACACCGCGTCCAAATCCGCGCGTGCTGCCTTGCGGATCGTGCTCATGCCTCTTCCGCCACCGCTTCGGCGATGGCGTTCAGGATCATGGCGCGCGCGGTCTCATAGTCCGCGTGCTCAATGAGGCAGCCGGACGCCGCGCGGTGTCCGCCGCCGCCGAGGAACGAGCAGGCGAGCGTCGCGTTGACACGCGCGCCTGTGCGCACGCTGACCTTCCACGCGCCGTCCTTCGTTTCCTTCATCGTCACAGCGCAGTCCGTGCCCTCGACCAAGCCGCCGAGGGACGCAAGGTCTTCCATGTCGGCCTCGGAAAGCGCCATGCTCTTTTGTAAGGACTGCGGCACGGCGACGATGACGACGCGGTCCTCGTCGTAGAATTCCATCGTGCGCAGCAGCTCTCCCTCAAGCGCCAGGCGCTTTTTGCTCTTTGTGCGGAAGTGCAGCTTGTTGGCGGCTTTATAGTCGATGCCCGTCTCCATCAGCGCCGCGGCTACGCGGTGCGTGTTCGCCGTGACGTTGGAGTAGACAAAGCAGCCCGTGTCGGTCGACACGGCGACATAGAGCGGCAGCGCGACTTCGGGTGTGAGCTGTCCTAATTCCTGCGCGAGCTCGCACAGAATTTCGCCGCAGGCGGCGCATTCGGGGTGCACACAGCTCTCCTTGCCGAAGCCCTCGTAGCTCGGGTGATGGTCGATGGCGAGGTCGACGCGCGTTTTGAACATCTCGGCGTTGTCTGGGAACAGGCTCAGCGCGGCGAGGTCGACGGAGACGACCGTCTCATAGTCAAAATCGTCCGCGACCCAATACTGCTCGACGTAGGACTCGAAGTGCTCGGTCGTCTCGCGGTTATAGAGGATGCCCGCGGTCTTGCCCATCTGGCGCAGCATGGCGCACAGCGCCGCAGCGCAGCCGAGCGTGTCGCCATCCGGACGGCGATGGGTGAGAATGAGGTACTTGTCGTGCGCGCGGAGGTATGCCGCGACTTCGGAAACGGTCATTCCTGCTCATCCTCCGTGTTCAGTGTTTCGTTTTCGGGGTTCGCGGGCTTCACCACGCGCGGGTCGCGCAGCATCTCTAAGATGTGCGCGCCGTATTCGATGGAGTCGTCCGCGATGAACTGCAGCTCCGGCGTGTAGCGCAGCGACATGTTCGCGCCCAGCTCGCGCCGGAGATAGCCCGCCGCGCTCTTGAGACCGCGAATGACGTCCTTTTCGAGCGACTTTTCGAGAACGCTCACGTAAATGCGCGAATAGCGCAGGTCGCTCGTCGTGTCCACATGGGTAATGGTCACCATGCCGCTCTGGACGCGCGGGTCCTTGAGCGTGCGGAAGAGCGAGCTGAGCTCGCGCTGGATCTCTTCATTGATGCGTCCAATGCGATTACTTGCCATAAAAGTTCTCCTCAAATAAACACAGGGGGATGCCGCGGCACCCCCCTGTATCGCCGAAGGCGATCAAAATCAAATCTGCTTTTGGGAAATCCACTTTCCGCAAAAACACCTCGACCCGGCCCAAACGGGGCCGAAACCGGGGGTATCGGGCCGCCGTGCCGGGGTCACCCGGCGCGGCGGCACAGATCCGGAGGGATGGGACGCCCCCGGAGCCCGTTAGGGCAGGATCTGCTCCATGAGGAAGGCCTCGATGACGTCGCCTTCCTTGATATCCTGGAACTTTTCAAAGGTGATGCCGCACTCATAGCCTGCGGCCACCTCCTTCACGCTGTCCTTGAAGCGCTGCAGGGAGGCGATGGCACCGTCGTAGATCACGATGTTGTCCCGCAGCAGGCGCATCTGGGCGTTGCGCTGCATCTTGCCGTTGGTCACATAGCAGCCGGCCACCATGCCCACGCCGGTGATCCGGAACACGCTGCGGACCTCGGCCTGACCCAGCTCTACTTCCTTGAACTTGGGCGCCAGCATGCCCTTCATGGCGGTCTCAATCTCGTTGATGCAGTCGTAAATGACCCGGTACATGCGCATATCCACGTGGTCCCGGGCGGCGATGTCCTTGGCGTTGTTGTCGGGGCGGACGTTGAAGCCCACGATGATGGCGTTGGAGGTGGCGGCCAGCATGACGTCCGACTCGCTGACGGCGCCCACGGCGCAGTGGATGACCCGTACCCGGACCTCCTCGTTGGAGAGCTTCTCCAGGGAGGCCTTGACGGCCTCGGCGGAGCCCTGGACGTCGGCCTTGACGATGATGTTCAGGTCCTTCATCTCACCCTGCTTGATCTGGCTGAACAGGTCCTCCAGGGAGACCTTCTGGTTCTGGGGCCCGGCGGCCTGGACCTTCTGCTCGTGCTTGCGCTGCTCCACCAGCTCCCGGGCCATGCGCTCGTCGGCCACGGCGTGGAAGTCGTCGCCGGCGCCGGGCACCTCGCCCATGCCGATGATCTCCACGGGCACGGAGGGTCCGGCCGTCTCCACCCGCTCGCCCTGGGCGTTGGTCATGGCCCGGACGCGGCCCACGGCGGTGCCGGCGATGATGACGTCGCCCTGGTGCAGGGTGCCGTTCTGGACCAGTAGGGTGGCCACAGGCCCGCGGCCCTTGTCCAGCTTGGCCTCGATGACGGCGCCGTGGGCGGTGCGGTTGGGGTTGGCCTTGAGCTCCTTCATCTCGGCGGTGAGGATGACCATCTCCAGCAGCTCCTGGATGCCCTGGCCGGTCTTGGCGGAGATGGGGCAGATGACGGTCTCGCCGCCCCACTCCTCGGGCACCAGCTCGTAGTCGGTGAGCTGCTGCTTGATGCGCTCGGGGTTGGCCTCGGGCTTATCCATCTTGTTGATGGCCACGATGATGGGGATACCGGCGGCCTTGGCGTGGTTGATGGACTCCACGGTCTGAGGCATGATGCCGTCCTCGGCGGCCACCACCAGGATGGCGATGTCCGTGACCATCGCGCCGCGGGCGCGCATGGAGGTAAAGGCCTCGTGGCCGGGGGTATCCAGGAACGTGATGGGCTTGCCGTGGATCTCCACCTGATACGCGCCGATGTGCTGGGTGATGCCGCCGGCCTCGCCGCTGGCCACGTGGGCATTGCGGATATAGTCCAGCAGGGAGGTCTTGCCGTGGTCCACGTGGCCCATGACCACCACCACGGGGGCGCGGGGGACGAGATCCTCGTCGGTGTCCTGATGGTCGTCGATGAGGCGCTCCTCGATGGTGACCACCACTTCCTTCTCTACCTTGCAGCCCAGCTCCTCGGCGATGATGGCGGCGGTGTCGAAGTCGATCATCTGGCTCAGGGAGGCCATAACGCCGTTCTTCATCAGGCACTTGACCACCTCTGCGCCGGTCTTTTTCATGCGGCTGGCCAGCTCACCCACGGAGATCTCGTCGGGGATCTGCACGGTAACAGGGGTCTTTTTGATGACCTCCAAACGCAGCTTGCGGAGACGGTCGGCCTCCTCCTGCTTGCGCTTGTTGCTGGCGAAATTGTTGTCCCGGCGCTGCTTGTTGCGGAACTTCTCCTTGCCCTGGGGAGCTTGCTGCTCCCGCTTGCCGCCGGTGCGGGCATCGGCCATGTCCTGGAGCTTTTCGTCGTATTTGTCCAGGTTCACGTTGGTGGCCTTGCGGGTGTCCACCACCTGCTTCTGCGGCACGCGGGACATGGGCTGCTGGGGCTTCTGCTCCGGCTTGGCGGGCTGCTGCGGGGCGCTCTGCTGGGGCTTTGCGCCGGGGGCGGCCTGCTGGGGCTTTGCACCGGCGGCGGCCTGCTGGGGCTTCTGCTCCGGCTTGGCAGGCTCGGCATTCTTCTCCTCGGGCTTTGCGCCCTCGGCGAAGATCACCGCGATGCTGGACACCGGGTTGTGCTGGGTCAGATACTCGAAGATGAGGCTCAGCTCACGATCCTCCAGCACCTGCATGTGATTTTTGGGCGTTTCGGCGTATTTTGTCAGGATCTCCGTGATCTCCTTCGTGGACACCCCGAAATCCTTCGCCACCTCATGCACTCTGTATTTGTTTCCGATCGTCGCCAAACAAAGCCACCTCCATCTTAGTGATCGCGCCGCGGGCGGCGCGCCGTGTTTCCTGTCTTACTTGCCGCCCTTGCGGGGGCTGCCCTTGCCCTTTTTCACCGGCAGGGCGTTGTCGTAGCGCCCCGTGGGCGCGCTTCTTGTCCGCTTGCGCTGCTCTCGCGGCGGGCGGCTGGGACGTTTTTTCTCCTCCCGGGGAGGCTGGGGCGCTTCCGCCGGCGGAGCGGGGTTCTCCTCGTGGGTGCGGTGCTTGCCCCGGCGCAGGTTCTTCTCGTGCCGGAGCTGCTCGTCCTTGCGCTCCCGTGCCCGCTTGGCCTTTACGGCCAGCGCCTCGGCTGCCGGGGCGTACTGCGCCGGGTCGGCGGCGGCCAGCTTCTGCACCAGGGACTGGGCGAAGCCGATGTCCGTCACGGCGCACATGGCGCAGCTGGTGCGGCCCAGCGCCCGGCCCAATGCGTCCTTGTCCGCCGGAACGGTCAGGCACAGGCAGCTGTCGGCACGGGCGAAACTGTTGGCCCGCCGGACGGAGGACGCTGCCGCGTCCTGCGCCGTGAAGATGACGCGGGCCTTCTTGGCACGGGCCGCCGCGCCCACAGGCTCTTCGCCCACGGCCACGCTGCCGGCCCGCAGGGCCAGGCCCAGCGTGGATAAAATATGCTCCGTCATAGCGCACCCATCTGCCCTTCCAGCGCGTCGTAGACCTCCGCCGGGATGGCGGTGTCGAAGGCACGCTCCAGTGCGCGGCTCTTCCGCGCTTTTTTCAAACACGCCGGGTCGGGACACACATACGCGCCGCGGCCTGACTTCTTACCGGTGGCATCCAGCAGGATGTCGCCCTCCGGCGTTTTGACGATACGCAGCAGCGCCTTCTTGTCCTTCATCTCGCGGCAGCCCACGCACTGCCGCTGGGGGATCTTCCGTGGCTTCTGCACGGCTGCCGCCTCCTCTCGTGTATGGTTATTCGCCGGTGTAGCCGGCGGCCTTGATGTCGATCTTATAGCCGGTGAGCCGGGCGGCCAGGCGGGCGTTCTGCCCCTCCTTGCCGATGGCCAGGCTGAGCTGGTCGTCCGGCACGGTGACGCGGCAGACCTTGCCCTCGTCACCCAGCTTGACGCTAATGACCTCCGCCGGGGCGAGGGCCGCGGCGATGAACTCAGCGGGGTCATCGCTGTATTTGATGATGTCGATCTTCTCGCCCCGCAGCTCCTCCACGATGGCGTTGACGCGCTGGCCGCGAGGGCCGACACACGCGCCGATGGGATCGATGTTCTCGTCGGCGGAGTACACGGCCATCTTCGTGCGGTTGCCCGCCTCGCGGGCGATGGAGCGGATCTCCACCGTGCCGTCGAAGATCTCCGGCACTTCCAGCTCGAACAGGCGCTTTACCAGGCCGGGATGGGTGCGGGAGATGAGTACCTGCGGGCCGCGGGTGCTGCGGCGCACCTCCACCAGGTAGACCTTGACCATCTGACCCTCCTTCAGTTCCTCGCCGGGGACTTGCTCGTTGAGGGTGAGGATGGCATCGGTGGCCTCCGTGCCCGTGCCGATACGCAGGGTGATGTTGCCGGTGCGGGGATCGATGCGGCTCACCGTGCCGGTGAGGATCTCGTGCTGCTTGCTGCCCCACTCGTCGTAGATCATGCCGTGCTCGGCCTCGCGCAGGCCCTGGATGATGACCTGCTTGCCGTTGCCGGCAGCGATGCGGCCAAACTCCACGCTCTCCACGGGGAAGTTCACCACGCCGCCCAGCTCGTTCTTGGCGGAGATGCGCTTGGCCTCCTCCAGGGAGATCTGAGAGGCGGGGTTCTCCACCTCCTCCACGATGTCCTTCTGGACGTACATCTTCAGGTCCTTCTTCTCCTCGTCCACGTCCACGATCACGTTTTCCACGCCCTCGTGGTCGCGCTTGTAGGCGGTGGTCAGGGCCTGGATGATCTTGCCCATCATAAAGCTTTGGGGGATGCCGCGTTCCTTCTCCAGCATGGCCAGCGCCGCGAAAATTTCATCACACTTCATGATATTTCTCCTTATCCGATATTCGACCGTTCGTCAAAATTCTACCCGCAGGCGCACCAGCGCCGTCTCGTTCTTCTCAAAGCGCAGCGTCTCGCCGCCCATATCCAGCAGCACCGCGCCATCCTCATAGCCCGCCAGCGTGCCGGCGAACTCCTTGCGCCCGTCCTTGGGCTGGTACGTTTTTACCAGCACCGGGCTGCCCATAAACTGCTGAAAGTCCGACGGGCGCTTGAGCTGCCGCTCCAGCCCGGCAGAGCCCACCTCGAACACGTAGCTGCTTTCGATGGGGTCGGCCTCGTCCAGCAGGTCGCTGACCTGGCGGCTGATGGCCTCGCAGTCCAGTATGTCCACACCGCCGTCCTTGTCCAGATACAGCCGCAGATACCACTGCCCGGCCTCCCGGACGTATTCCACGTCCCAGATGCGGCAGCCCTGGGCCTGCACCGCAGGCTCGACCAGCTCCCACACCACATCGGTGATCTTTTTCACGGGCGCTTCCTCCTGTTTTAACAAATCAAAAATGCCCAACAAAAAGAGCGGACACCGTCGTCCACTCCCAGTCAATACCTTACTTACAAGGGGAGTGTACCACAAAAAGCGGGGAGACGCAAGTGTTTTTACGGAAAAATACGGTCGAACAGGAGAAAAATGCGAAAAAACCGTTCCTCGCGGAACGGTTTTTTGCATTTCAGTCCAAAAAGCCCAGCAGGCCCAGTGTGCCGAAGGTGACGTACAGCACGCACATGACCACCAGCACGATGGTGATGATGGAGTACAGGGCGCTGGTTTTCTGCGTGTGCTTGTACTTGCGGATATAGAACAGCGCGCCGCAGGCCAGGCCCAGCAGCAGGGAGGACAGGTGGGTGAGGAACGCGCTGTCCTGATACACCGTCAGGCGCAGGATCAGGGTGATGATAATGGCGGCGAACAGGGTGATGAGCGTGATATTCAGCCACTTGGGCAGCTTGACCCGCTCCTGCTTGTTGACCTTTTCCACCACCTTCTGCGCCATATACGCGCCGGTGGCCGAGCCGCCGTAGTTGGAGTTCTTCTTCTTGTGATGCACGTTCTTGTTGGGGTTGCCCTTGGCCTTGCGGATGGACTCCTCCTGATTGGCGTACTGGTTTACGTTCATCTTGTAGTTGTTCTTTGCCATGGGTCATTCTCCTTCTGTCATTTGATGGGTGAGATAGCGGCGCGCCATATCCAGCGCATGATGGGCGGACAGGGCGCGTATCTGCGCCCTGTCGCCGCCCAGGGCAAGCTGCTCCACAAAAACGCCCTCCGGCGCGGCCAGCGCCGTGAACACCGTGCCCACCGGGTTGCCCCGGTCGTCGCCGTCCGGCCCGGCCAGGCCGGTGACGGACAGCGCCAGGTCAGCGCCGGTGAGCACCCGTGCGCCCAGGGCCATGGCGCGGGCCACCGGGGCGGACACCGCGCCGCAGCGCTCCAGCAGGGCGGCGGGCACGCGCAGCACCTGCTCCTTTACGTGGTTGGTATAGCTGACCACCCCGCCCAGGAACACCTGGGATGCGCCGGGGATGTCCGTCAGCTCCTTGGCGATGAGCCCGCCGGTGCAGCTCTCAGCGGCGGCCAGCGTCAGCCCCCGCTCCCGGCACAGCTGGAGGACCTCCGCGGCGATGCTTGTCTGCATGGTCACACCTCCGGCTTGACCCGGATCATCTCCCGGTTCTCCATGGCGCGGCGGCACAGGCCCTCCACGTCCAGCGCACTCTCGTACTCCCGCACCTCCTCCACGTTGGGCTTCGTCTTGGGATGGCGGGGGGTGAACACGGTACAGCAGTCCTCATAGGGGAGGATGGACGTGTCGAACGTGCCGATCTTACGGGCGATCTTCACGATCTCCTCCTTGTCCAGGCCGATAAGGGGACGCAGCACCGGCATGGTGGTTACGTCCTCGCTGACGGCCAGCGCCTGCATGGTCTGACTGGCCACCTGACCCAAATTCTCGCCGGTGACAAGGGCGCGGCAGCGCAGCTCCAGCGCCAGCTGGTTGGCCAAACGCATCATGAACCGCCGCATAATGAGGGTGAAGTGATCCTCCGGGCACTTGCGGCGTATCTCCTCCTGAATTTCGGTAAACGGGATGATGAACACCGCCAGCCGCCCGCACCAGGGCGTCAGCTCCTGGGCCAGCCGCAGCACCTTCTCCCGGGCCAGCTCGCTGGTGTAGGGAGGGGAGGCGAAGTGGATCATCTCCAGCTGCACGCCGCGCTTGGCGATCATGTAGCTGGACACAGGGCTGTCGATACCGCCGGACAGCAGGCTCACCGCGTGGCCGCCCATGCCGAGGGGCAGGCCGCCGGCGGCGGATTCCGCCGGGCCGTGGACGTAGGCCGCGTCCTCCCGCACCTCCACGAACACCGTCAGCTCCGGGTGGTGGACGTCCACCTTCAGGTGGGGGAAAGCGTCGTGGAGCGCGCCGCCCACCCACTGACTCAGCTGGATGCTGCCCATGGGGAAGGACTTGTCCGCCCGCTTGCTCTCCACCTTGAAGGACTTGGCCTCGGTCAGCGCGCCGGCCAAGTACGTCTTGGCGGTCTGGAAGATGGCCTCCTTGGATTTTTCGCAGGGCAGGGCGCGGGTGATGGCGATGATGCCGAACACCTGCTTGCAGGCGTTGTACGCCCCGGCGATGTCGCAGGTCTCCTCCGCCGGTTCAACGTAGATGGTGGACTGGCGGGAGTAAATTTTGAATTTGCCGAACCGCTGGGTGCGGCGGCGGATGTTGCTCATGAGCTTCATTTCAAAGCTGCGGCGGTTCAGGCCCTTCAGAACGACCTCGCCCAGCTTGCACAGGATGATCTCGTGCATGGGATGGTTTCTCCTTGTTGTTTTACTTGTCGTTTTATTTTACCGCGCTCCAGGCGCATAGCACCAGCGTGGCCGCCAGCACGATGCTCACCGGCAGGCGGAAGCGGCGGTAGAGGCGCTGGATGGCCGCGCCGCAGCCAAACCACAGCAGACATGCCAGTGCGCAGAAAAGGGTGAAGGTCAATGCCGCCAGCAGCATGGCGCCGACGGCGGTGGTAAAGGGGATGACGTACACGGAAAAGATGCTCAGCGCCGCCACCCAGCTTTTCACGTTCAGGACCTGCAGCAGGATGCCGCTCTGGAAGCTGCCCTCGCCGGAGCGCTGGTCGTCCCCGGCGGGCTTCAGGCCGCTGCGCACCATGCCGAAGGCCAGATAGAGCATATACAGGGCGCCCAGCCACTTGAGATACGGCACCAGCGCCGGGATCTTTTCCGACAGCAGCACATTCAGAAGGCCGCACAGGGCGCACTTGACGAGAAGCCCGGCCATGCTGCCGGCGAAGAACCGCCAGAAGCGGGAGCCGCCCGAGGCGCCCAGGTACAGGCTCATCAGGGTGTTGGGGCCGGGGGTCACGGCTATAATGGCGCAGTAGACCAAAAAGGCGGGGATGTTCATAGACTGCTCCTCATTTCAGGATACCGCTGCTGCGGAACTGTATGGCCTCCGCCAGATGGGCGGCGGAGATGCTTTCCGCGCCCTCCAGGTCGGCGATGGTGCGGGCCATGCGTAAAATACGGTCGTGGCTGCGGCCTGTCAGGCCCAGCCGCTCAAACGCGCCCTGCATCAGCTTTTCGCCGGCCTCGTCCAGGGCGCAGTATCGGCCCACCATGGGCGGCGTCATGTAGGCGTTGCAGGAGACGTCCGTTCCGGCGAAGCGGCGCTTCTGTATCTCACGGGCCGCGTTGACCCGCTGGCGCACCGCCTCGGAGCTCTCCGGCGTTTCCCGGCGGCGCATGGCCTCGTACTCCACCGACGGCACTTCGATGTGCATATCGATGCGGTCCAGCAGTGGCCCGGAGATGCGGCGCATATACTGCTCCACCTGGCTCTCCGAGCAGGTGCAGCGCCCGCTGGGGTGGCCGTACCAGCCGCAGCGGCAGGGGTTCATGGCGCACACCAGCATGAACCGGCTGGGCAGCGTCAGCGTTCCGGCGGCACGGGTGATGGTCACGAACCCGTCCTCCAGCGGCTGGCGCAAAGTCTCCAGCGTGGACTTGTCGAACTCCGGCAGCTCGTCCAAAAACAGCACCCCGTTGTGGGCCAGGGATATTTCACCGGGCCGGGGCACACTGCCGCCGCCGGACAGCGACACGGTGGACGCGGTGTGGTGGGGACTGCGGAAGGGCCGGGCGTCCACCAGCGGGTGGGATGGGTCGGTCATGCCCGCCACGGAGTAGATCTCCGTGGTTTGCAGCGCCTCCTCGCGGGTCATGTCCGGCAGGATGGAGGGGACGCGCCGGGCCAGCATGGATTTGCCCGCGCCGGGCGACCCCACCAGCAGCACGTTGTGGCCGCCGGCGGCGGCGATCTCCAGCCCGCGCTTCACGTTCTCCTGGCCCATCACATCGGCAAAGTCCGGCATGGGGCGGGGCTGGTGTACCGGCATCCAGCGGGGCGCGGGCTGCATGGCCTTCTGCCCCGTCAGGTGGGCGATGAGCTGGCCCACCGTCTCCACGCCGTATACCGTCACGCCGTCGGCCAGCGTGGCCTCGGCGGCGTTGGCAGCGGGAACGAACAGCGTTTTGATGCCCAGCCGGGCGGCGGTCAGCGCCATGGGCAGCACGCCGGTGACGGGGCGCAGCGCGCCGCTGAGGCTCAGCTCACCCAAAAACGCCGCGTCCGCCGGCAGGGGCTTCAGCTCCTCCGCCGCTGCCAAAATACCCAGCAGGATGGGCAGGTCGTACACCGTGCCCTCCTTCCGAAGCCGGGCGGGGGCGAGGTTCACGGTGATGCGGCTGACGGGGAACTTCGCGCCGCAGTTTTTCACCGCCGCACGCACCCGCTCACGGGACTCCTTCACCGCCGTGTCCGGCAGACCCACCACATCGAAGCCCGGCAGTCCGCCGGACAGGAAACACTCCACCGACACCTCGTAGCCGCTGATGCCCGTCAGGCCCAGCGAGCGCACCGTTACCATCATGGGCCGCACCTCCCCATTTTTATCGCGCAACTCATCATACCATAAAAATCGCCGCGTGAATAGCCGTTTTTCGGAAAAAGTTGCGGCGTTTTTGCGCGGAGTGACCCTACGCGCCGCGGTGGGCGTGAGAATTTTTGTGCATGGTGCTAAAAAATTTTTTCACGGCAGAAATAACGAAAATGTGGGTTTACACCGGCGTGTATTTGTGCTACTATGACGATGCCTAACGTTCCATACAAGCAGGCGAAATATGCCCCAAAACATGGAATTATATAATGTAAGGAGGCTCATTATGGTAAGAAAAATGAAGTCCATGGATGGCAACAACGCGGCGGCGCACGTCAGCTATGCGTTTTCCGAGGTCGCTGCCATCTACCCCATCACGCCCTCCAGCCCCATGGCCGACTTTGTGGACCAGTGGAGCGCCAACGGGCAGAAGAACATCTTCGGCACGAAGGTCAAGGTCGTGGAGATGCAGTCCGAGGCCGGCGCAGCCGGCGCTGTCCACGGCTCTTTGGGCGCGGGCGCGCTGACCACCACCTACACCGCGTCCCAGGGTCTGCTGCTGATGATCCCCAATATGTATAAGATCGCGGCGGAGCAGCTGCCCTGCGTGTTCCACGTCTCCGCCCGCACCGTGTCCACCCAGTCCCTGAACATCTTCGGCGACCACTCCGACGTGATGGCCTGCCGCCAGACCGGCTTTGCCATGCTGTGCGAGGGCAACGTGCAGGAGGTCATGGATCTGAGCCCGGTGGCACACCTGGCCGCCCTGACCGGCAAAGTGCCCTTCATCAACTTCTTTGACGGCTTCCGTACCTCCCACGAGATCCAGAAGATCGCCGTGTGGGACTATGAAGACCTGAAGGATATGTGCGACATGGACGCCGTGGCCGAGTTCCGCAAGCACGCGCTGAACCCGGAGCATCCCCACATGCGCGGCAGCCACGAGAACGGCGACATCTTCTTCCAGCACCGCGAGGCCTGCAACAAGTACTACGCCGAGCTGCCCGCCGTGGTCGAGCAGTATATGGACAAGATCAACGCCAAGCTGGGCACGGATTATAAGCTGTTCAACTACTACGGCCATCCTGAGGCCGACCGTGTCATCATCGCCATGGGCTCTATCTGCGACGTGGCCGAGGAGGTCATCGACTACCTGAACGCCCACGGCGAGAAGGTGGGCCTGGTCAAGGTGCGCCTGTTCCGCCCCTTCGCCTCCGAGAAGCTCATCGAGGCCCTGCCTGCCTCCGTACAGAAGATCGCCGTGCTGGACCGCACCAAAGAGCCCGGCTCTCAGGGCGAGCCTCTGTATCAGGATGTTGTCACCGCCCTGGCCAACGCCGGCTGGAACGACATCAAGGTCATCGGTGGCCGCTACGGCCTGGGCAGCAAGGATACGCCTCCCGCCTCCGTGTTCGCCGTGTACAGCGAGCTGAAGAAGGAGGAGATGAAGCGCCAGTTCACCATCGGCATCGTGGACGACGTGACCGGCTTGTCCCTGCCTGAGGATAAGAACTGTCCCAACACCGCCGCGGAAGGCACCATCGAGTGCAAGTTCTGGGGTCTTGGCGGCGACGGTACGGTGGGCGCGAACAAGAACTCCATCAAGATCATCGGCGACCACACCGACAAGTACGTCCAGGCGTACTTCCAGTACGACTCCAAGAAGACCGGCGGCGTGACCATCAGCCACCTGCGCTTCGGCGACAAGCCCATCCGCAGCCCGTATTATATCAACAAGGCCGACTTCGTGGCCTGCCACAACCCCAGCTATGTGACCAAGGGCTTCAAGATGGTGCAGGATGTCAAGCCCGGCGGCGTGTATATGATCAACTGCCAGTGGGACTTCGACGAGCTGAACCACCACATGGACGCCGCGTCCAAGCGCTATATCGCCCAGAACAACATCCAGCTCTATACCATCGACGCCATCGACCTGGCCATCGAGATCGGTATGGGCAAGCGCAACAACACCATCCTCCAGTCCGCGTTCTTCTCCCTGGCCAAGGTCATGCCGGAGGAGGAGGCCATCACCTACATGAAGGAGAAGGCCAAGGCATCCTACCTGAAGAAGGGCCAGGACATCGTGGACATGAACTACAAGGCCATCGACCTGGGCGCTACCGCCTATAAGAAGATCGACGTACCCGCAGACTGGGCCAACGCCGTGGATAATAAGCCCGCCAAGCAGCTCAAGGGCAAGCCCGAGCTGGTGAAGATGGTGAAGGACATCCTTGAGCCCGTGGGCAAGATGGACGGCGACAGCCTGCCCGTCAGCGCCTTTGTGGATCACGTGGACGGCCAGTTCGAGCTGGGCGCTGCCGCCTATGAGAAGCGCGGCGTGGCCGTGTCCGTTCCCACCTGGGACGCCGAGAAGTGCATCCAGTGCAACCAGTGCGCCTACGTCTGCCCCCACGCCACCATCCGTC
>OLSB01001603.1_pt1 | contig 21314 bp, 20 predicted proteins | sample 1672071 | NCBI WGS metagenome assembly OLSB01 (sample SAMEA3136642, study PRJEB25190) | human gut metagenome | biome: human gut; feature: human-associated habitat; material: faeces | place: Austria | collected 2013 | reverse complement strand
TCAGAAAGAGTATGTACAGGCGCTTATACGGGAAATGGAATTTTACGGAAGCAGGCAGGAGAACCGCATCAAAGCGGATACGGTCTTTCTGGGCGGAGGCACGCCAAGCATAATGAAACCGGCGCTGACTGCAGCTGTAATAGAGGCGCTTCGGAAGAATTTCGACATTGACACGGAGGCTGAAATAACCATAGAATGCAATCCTGCGACTCTTACAAAAGAAAAGCTTGAAGAATACAGGAAAGACGGTATAAACAGACTTAGCATAGGAGCGCAGTCCTTTGACGATGATGTCCTTAAAAGACTGGGAAGAGTCCACAGCTCGCAGGATATCATTCAGACCGTGCGAATGGCTCGCAAGGCCGGATTCGGCAATATAAATATTGACCTGATGTTTGCTGTTCCTGGGCTTGATATGAACAAATGGAAAGCATCGATGAACAAGACCCTGGAGCTGGAGCCGGAGCATCTGTCTTTTTACAGCCTCGAAATTGCTGAAGGCACGCCTTTTGGAGAAATGCTGAGACAGGGAATTCTTGAGGAGACTCCTGTGGAAACAGACAGAAGTATGTATCACTGGGCTATGGAGACAATAGACCGGGCAGGGTATGACCACTACGAAATATCCAATGCGGCGGCTGAGGGAAGAAAATGCAGACACAATATGAAATACTGGACCTTTGGTGAATATATGGGATTCGGAGCATCTGCCCACTCCTTCATGGGAGGAGTAAGATATTCCAACATCTGCGATATAGGCCGGTATATCAGTTCAATGAGTAATCAGGACATGTCATGGGGAGAAAGCTTCAGTCGGCAGGAACATGCGGCAGCAGACTGCACCGAAATGTATCATGTCAACAGTTTTGAGGATAGTGCGTCTGAGTATGTTTTTACGGCTCTCAGAACAAAAGAAGGCGTAATACTTGAAGATTTCAGAGAAAGATTCGGAAGTCGGTTCTGGGATGTTTACGGAAGACAGCGGGGAGAACTGGAATCTTTTGTAAGAAGCGGCCATGTGATTTCCGACAGCAGACATATAGCTCTTACCGGCATGGGAATAGACATATCAAACAGAATAATGGCCATTTTCGTCTGAAGGAGGTTGAGATGAAAAAATATATTTTAGCTTTGGACCAGGGTACTACCAGTTCCAGGTGTATCATTTACGACAAAAAAGGTAACATGAAAAGCGTAGCCCAGAAGGAGTTTACGCAGATTTACCCACGCGACGGATGGGTGGAACACGACCCTATGGAAATATGGTCAACTCAGATGGGAGTAGCGCAGGAAGCTCTTCTTAAAATGGGTTGTACTTACAAAAATATAGAAGCCATCGGCATCACAAATCAGAGAGAAACCACCATTGTGTGGGATAGAGAAACAGGAAAGCCTGTATATAATGCCATAGTGTGGCAATGCCGCAGAACTGCAAAATATTGTGACGAACTCATCGATGCCGGATATGGAGATATGATACGCAGCAAGACGGGCCTCCTGATAGATGCATATTTCAGCGGCACAAAGCTGAAGTGGATTCTTGACAATGTTGAAGGGGCCAGAGAAAAGGCTGAAGCAGGGAAGCTCCTTTTCGGCACTGTAGAGACCTGGCTCATATGGAACATGACAGGCGGAAAGGTTCATGTAACCGATTATTCCAATGCATCGCGAACAATGATGTTCAATATAAATACGCTGGAGTGGGACGACGAAATTCTGGAACTTCTGGATATACCAAAATCCATGCTGCCTGAGGCAAAACCGTCAAGTTGCATATATGGAGAAACCATAGATACCGTTTTCGGCGGCCCTGTCACTATAGCCGGTGCAGCGGGTGACCAGCAGGCAGCTCTTTTCGGACAGACATGCTTTGAGACAGGTGAAGGCAAAAATACTTACGGAACCGGATGCTTCCTTTTGATGAACACCGGAGACAAACCTGTGTTTTCTAAAAACGGCCTTATAACCACCATCGCCTGGGGAATTGACGGAAAGGTTAATTACGCTCTGGAAGGTTCTGTTTTCGTATGTGGAGCTGCAGTTCAGTGGCTCAGAGACGAACTGAACCTTCTGGAAAAATCGTCTGATTCGGAAGCTATGGCTGAAGCTGTGGAGGATTCATGCGGCCTGTATGTGGTGCCGGCTTTTGTGGGTCTTGGAGCTCCTTACTGGGATCCTTATGCTCGTGGAGCTGTCATGGGAATAACCAGGGGAGCAAACAAAAATCATCTGGTGAGAGCAACACTGGAGTCACTGGCATATCAGACCAACGATCTGCTGGAGGCAATGACGGAAGATCTGGGAAGTCGCCTGGTATCCCTCAAGGTGGACGGCGGAGCGTCAGCCAACAATTTCCTGATGCAGTTTCAGGCAGATATTCTGGGATGCAGAGTGGAGAGACCTGTATGTATTGAAACCACATCTCTGGGAGCGTCATATCTGGCGGGTCTGGCCACAGGTTACTGGAGAAATAAAGAAGATGTACTGACCAACTGGCAGGTGGACAGAGTGTTTGAGCCGCACATGGAAAAAAATCAACGAGAGAAGCTCCTCAGGGGCTGGAAGAAGGCAGTAAGCCGGGTACGCGACTGGGCAGAGTAGAAAGAAAGAGGTTAACAATGGAAGAAGAAAAAAAGAACCTTTCTACAGCGGCGCTGATAGTTGGAATAGTGGCGGTTCTTCTGTCACTAAGATACATACTGCTGGGGCTTATTACAGGAATTGTCGGAATAGTAATTTCCGTAAATGCGCGAAAGAATGAGCCGGCAGGGAACAACATGGCTACAGCGGGAATGATATGCTCCATAGTGGCAACGGTGATAGCCGGTATAAGATTTCTTGCACTTATAGCCTTTACGATAATTCTCGGTGCAGGCCTGGCATTGCTGTGAAATGATAAAGAAGAACTTTAAAAACAGGTTGAACAGTAAAACAATAATAGAATCCAAGGTGGGTGCACCTTGGATTTTTTATGTCCTTGCAAGGACTGCTCTTCAGAACTGTATTTGCGTCATAATATTCTGTAAGTGGCTGTTTTGGTCTTTTGGGCATCTGAACCAGGGTCTGTGTGCAGCGTCACCTGATAACCGATTTTATTGTGCTGAAGACACAGGTCGAGAAAACAGAGAAAAATACCCATGTCTATCTGGTTATAGAAAGAAACTTTGTTCGCCGGCATGATGCCCCTTTTTCCTTCCTTTTTTATGCGGTAAACATTCATGATACCATGGGAGTTCTCTACCATCCACGGCTGCGTATTGCAGGCGCTTGGGGCAAACCTGACGATTTCGGTTATACCTTGGATGTGGGCTCCGGACCAAATTTCCTCCGGAGTTTTTCTTTTACTTCGGAACATGTCTTTACGGAATTTTTTTTCATCATCAATTTTGGAAACGGCCAGCATTATTACAAAGTCCAGCCCGTATACAACAGGCCTGTCAGGCTTTCCGATGCCGTACCACAGTGTCCCGATATTCTGAGATACCAGATACAGATCCAGCTGCTCGCCTAAATAGCCGATGTTACGGAGATAGTTATCTTTTTTTTCACTGTACATCATAATACAGTACTGCTCTCCGCGCCTGCAGCCGGTCTCTCCGGCAGGTAATATTCTTATTGCAGTTTTTATATCAGGATACAGTGGAACAAGGGTGCTGTATGTTTCGTAAATCTTTTGGATTTCTGCAGCAGATATGTCAAGGTCTCCCGTATCTCTAAATAAGTGAAATGATTTTCGCTTGAAAATCATTTGGTAAAATTCGCTGTTTATGTTCATTATGCCTCCACCTAACAGAGATTTTTGATTTCGGATGTTATGAATTATATCATTGGCATTTTTAATATACAATAGAGGATAATGTGAGATTTTGAGAAATCATGATTGCATGAACCAAGGACGGAACTTCAGCACATAATAAGAAGCACTCTGATATCGGGAGAAGAGGTTTTCCGGCTGCTGCTGAATTTAATTATATACTGCAGCTATGAGATTATTCATCACTATGATTCTTTTGTGTTATTATTAACTCGCCTGACAGCCTCCGGAAGGAAGGACAATACCTGTCCGAAGGTGAGAGAAACATTTTCCGGAATTTTCAGTTCGGTAATCCCCGGCAAATCATATTTGCTTTCGATGTGTAGTATAAAGACAAAGCAGGAGAAAATTCCGCATGACTTTCTCCTAAAATTTGATTTTTTTTATCCGCATTTTAACGAACAATATAACATTTCATTTTTCACAAAAAATACACAAAATTTTTTGTAAATTATGTTGACATCAGCGGCCGCAAGTAGTATCTTATATATAGTGATTAGCACTCCGAAACGGTGAGTGCTAACAAAGGAGAAAAAGGATGGAACTTACAGAACGCAAACTGAAAATTTTACAAGCAATCATAAGCGATTATGTAAAGACTGCCGAGCCGGTTGGATCCAGAACACTTTCTAAGAAATATGATCTGGGAATCAGCCCGGCCACCATCAGAAATGAAATGGCAGACCTGGAGGAAATGGGTTATCTTACACACCCTCACACTTCTGCAGGCAGGGTACCTTCCGATGCGGCGTACAGACTTTATGTAAACGCACTTATGGAAAAAAAGGAACTCAGCAAAGAGGAAAAGAATGTCATTGCAGAAAGGCTTCATTCCAATGTTCATGAATTTGAAAAGACCATCGAACATGCAGCCACAGTTCTTTCGGAAATAACAAATTTAACATCATTCGCTCTCACACCGACAAAAGATGAAGACTCCATTAAGTTCATAAATCTTCTGCCTGTGGATGAAAACACCATAGTGATGATGATAGTGTCCGAAAGCGGTAAGATATCAAACACAGCCTTGACTGTGAAGGTGCCTTATACCGAGGAAAATCTTCAGATACTTGCCAAGACCATGACATACAATTACAAGGGAAAGAAAATCAGCGAAGTTCTCACTGATAACATAATTGAGAACTTTGAAACCGATATAGCGGCTATGAGCGGTCTTGCCAAAGACGTGATGCCTAACTTCATGAAAACTCTGGAGGATATGCTCAATGTAAATCTGTATATGGAGGGACTTACTAATATCTTCGATATTCCTGAGTACAATGATTTGCAGAAGGCCAGAAGCTTCATAGAAATGCTTAGCCAGAAAGATGACTTTACGAAGAAGCTTATTGAGAGAGAAGACGGCGTAATCGTCACTATCGGTGAAGAAAACGCAGATGATATCATGAATGATTGTTCGCTGATTACGGCAAGCTATCATATAGATGGCAAACTAGTGGGCAAGATAGGCGTCATAGGACCTACGCGTATGAAATACAGCGAAGTCACCTCTATCGTCGAATATCTTACCGACAATCTGAGCAGCACATTCAAACTTGAAAGTGGAGGTAATGAAGAAGATGAGCGATGACGCTAAAAAAATGGAAGAGACTCTGGAAGAAGAACTGACAGAAGACATTTTGCCTGAGGAGGAAGCAAAAGACACAGCTGAGGAATCCCGTGAGGAGACCGTCAATGAAGAGTCTAAGGCAGAATCTGATGGAGAGTCGGAGAAGGATGCGGAGGAGGAAGCTCTCAACATAAAATATCTCAGGCTCATGGCAGACTTTCAGAATTTCAAAAGAAGAACCGAAAAGGAAAAGAGCGACATTTACGCATTCGCCAATGAGAAGATCATCAGTGAATTGCTTAATGTAATAGACAACTTTGAGAGAGCCCTTGCAGCAGGAGATGCAGCAGACAGCTTTTATCAGGGAATGGAAATGATTTTGAAACAGCTCCTTGGGGTGCTTGAAAAAGCAGGAGCCAGTGAAATCAAGGCGCTGGGAGAGGATTTTGACCCTAACTTCCACAACGCTGTTATGACGGAGGACTCAGCCGAGTACGAAAGCGGAAAGGTGACGGAAGTCCTTCAGAAGGGGTACATTTTAAACAATAGAGTAATAAGACCTTCAATGGTAAAGGTCGCTAATTAGTAGGAGGAAAGTAAAATGGCAAAAGTAATAGGTATTGACTTAGGAACAACTAACTCTTGTGTCGCTGTTCTGGAAGGCGGCGAACCTACAGTTATAGCAAATGCAGAAGGAATGAGAACCACACCTTCAGTAGTCGGCTTCAAGAAAGACGGCGAAAGACTGGTTGGTGAAACCGCCAAGAGACAGGCAGTAACCAACCCTGACAGAACCATCTCTTCAATCAAGAGACATATGGGTGAAAATTACAAAGTAACTATAGACGGTAAGGATTATACTCCGCAGGACATTTCCGCAATGATTCTTACAAAGCTTAAAAACGATGCAGAAAGCTACCTTGGAGAAAAAGTAACAGAAGCAGTTATCACCGTACCTGCATACTTCTCCGATGCTCAGAAGCAGGCCACCAAAGACGCAGGAAGAATTGCAGGCCTTGATGTAAAGAGAATCATCAACGAACCTACTGCAGCTTCTCTGGCTTACGGTCTTGACAAAGAAGAAGGATCCCACAAGATCCTGGTATACGATCTGGGTGGCGGCACATTCGATGTATCCATTCTGGAACTGGGTGACGGTGTATTTGAAGTTCTGGCAACCAATGGTGACACACACCTGGGCGGCGACGACTTTGATGAAGTTATCCTGAATTATCTGGCAGATAACTTTGCAAAGGAACATGGAGTAGATCTGCGAGCAGACAAAATGGCTCTGCAGAGACTTAAAGAAGCAGCAGAAAAGGCAAAGAAGGAATTGTCCGGATCACAGACAGCAAACATCAACCTGCCTTTCATTACAGTAACTTCAGACGGTCCTCTTCACATGAACGAAGATCTGACAAGAGCTAAATTCGATCAGCTGACAGGACATCTGGTTGAAAGAACAATAGAGCCTATGAGAAAAGCAATGGCTGATGCAGGTGTTACAAACTCCGACATCGCAAAGGTAATCCTGGTAGGCGGTTCAACAAGAATCCCTGCAGTTCAGGAAGCCGTAAAGAAAGTAACAGGAAAAGAACCATTCAAGGGCATAAACCCTGATGAATGTGTAGCAATCGGTGCAGCCATTCAGGCAGGTGTACTGACAGGTGAAGTTCATGATGTACTTCTTCTTGACGTAACTCCGCTGTCACTGTCCATCGAAACTCTGGGCGGCGTTGCAACAAAGCTTATCGAAAGAAATACGACAATTCCTACAAAGAAGAGCCAGATATTCTCAACAGCTGCAGACAATCAGACTGCGGTAGATATCCATGTAATGCAGGGTGAACGTGAAATGGCATCCGGCAATACTACTCTGGGAAGATTCCAGCTGACAGGAATTGCACCGGCTCCTCGCGGCATTCCTCAGATCGAGGTTACTTTCGATATCGATGCCAACGGTATCGTAAACGTGAGCGCAAAAGATATGGGAACAGGCAAGGAACAGAGAATAACCATCACTTCTTCAACAAACCTTTCCGAAGAGGAAATCAACGCAAAGGTTAAAGAAGCCGAAGCATATGCAGAGGAAGATAAGAAGAGAAAAGAAGAAGTCGAAATCAGAAACAGAGCAGAAGCACTGGTTTACGAAACAGAAAAGTCAGTTAAAGACTTAGGCGACAAGCTTACTGAAGACGAAAAGAAAGAGATAAACGACGCCAAGGATGAGCTGCAGGCAGTTCTCAACAACGGAACAGTTGACCAGATAAAAGAAAAGACAGAAGCTCTGACTGAAAAATTCCACATCATCTCAACAAAGCTTTACCAGCAGGCTCAGGCAGCAGGTGCTGATCCTTCTGCGGCAGCTGGAGCAGCAGGCTTTGATGCCGGTCAGGCAGCAGGCGGAGCTCAGGCAGGTCCTGCGGGTGACAATGTTGTAGACGCGGATTATGAAGTAGTTGATGACGACAAATAATAAAGGATGACTGACGCAATTAGGCGGCAGAGAATAAAGTCCTTCTATTGTATACAAAAATTATAATAAAAGACGGGGAGTTCGCTCTTAGGAAGAGCGAATTTCCTGTGTATAAATCAGATAGATCAGAGGTTGTAAAATGGCAGAAAAAAGAGATTATTACGAAGTGCTTGGCTTAAAGAAGGGAGCCAGCGAGGATGAGATAAAAAAGGCTTTTCGAAAGATGGCCATGAAATATCATCCGGACAAGAACCCGGGAGACAAGTCAGCAGAAGAAAAGTTCAAAGAAATAAACGAGGCATACAGCGTTCTGTCAGACCCTGACAAAAAAAGCAAGTATGACAGATTCGGTCATGCAGGCGTAGATCCTAATGCAGGCTTTGGAGGCGGCGGCTTCAGCGGTGGTTTCGGAGGCTTCGACGATATTTTCGATATGTTCGGCGGAATGTTCGGAGGCGGTTTCGGCGGCCAGCAGCAGAGAAAAGCAAACCAGCCCAAGAAAGGCAGAGATTTGCAGAAAGCTATAACCATAACTTTTGAAGAAGCGGCTTTCGGTACAAAGAAAGAACTGGAAATCAGCAAATATGTACAATGTCCTACATGCAAAGGCGAAGGAACAAAACCGGGAACAAGCAAGAAAACCTGTCCTAAGTGCGGAGGCAGCGGACAGGTAAGCCAGACTCAGAGAACACCTTTCGGGCAGTTCCAGAGTGTGACCACCTGCGATCAGTGCGGGGGCAGAGGACAGATAATTGAAGAACCATGTCCTGATTGCAAGGGCACCGGAAAGGTAAGAAAGAATGTTAAGATTTCCATTGACATTCCTGCCGGTGTGGACAATGAAAGCGTAATTCCGATTCGTGGACAGGGAGAGCCGGGAACCAACGGAGGACCAACGGGAGATCTGTATATTGTTATAAGCGTAAAACCTCACAAGCTTTTCAGAAGGCAGGGAGATGACCTTTATCTGGAAATGCCTATAAGCTTTGATCAGGCCGCTCTGGGTGCCGAACTTATCGTTCCTACTCTGGACGGAAAGGTTTCCTATAAGATTCCGGCAGGAACTCAGCCGGGAACTGTTTTCAGGCTTAAGGAAAAGGGTGTGAAGAAGCTTCGCCGAGAAGCAAGAGGCGATTTGTATGTGAAAGTGAACCTGGAGGTTCCTACGAAACTCAATAGCAAGCAGAAAAAGGCCATTTCCGAAATGGGAAAAGCGGTTACCGAAGACTGCTACCAGAAGAAGGGAAACTTTGCTGAGAAGATTAAAGAACTTTTTAAATAAGACATGATATAAAAAGCCATGCGCCGCATAAAGGGCGGTGTTCGTAAGACAGTTAAGGAACAGCTTAGCTTTCTATGGAATCTGTCAGACGGGGTTGGCAACAACAAAATGAGCGATGCTTGGTTTACTGACTGAGCATTGCTTTTTTTGCCTGTGATTAATGGATATTAGTACGATTCCTGATTCAAATTAGAACTTAATTATATTAAACTCTATATTGACAATCGCGAAATCTAATATTATATTATGGGTAGAGGTGATTGTATGGCAAAACTGATTTCAAAATGCCCCGGTTGCAAGGGCGCTCTGATAATCTCTACGCTGCAATGTTCTTGCTGTGGGATGGAATTAAAAAGCAATTTTGATCTGAGTCCATTTGACCAACTGAATTCTGAACAAAATGCACTGCTTATCTCTTTTTTGAAAAACAGAGGAAATCTAAAGGAGGTGCAATCTGATTTGAATATCTCATACCCCACCGCTAAAAAGAAACTGGATGAATTGCTGACTGCGCTGAACCTGAGTGACGCATCCCATAGAGAGGAACGAACGGAAATTGATATAAGTAGCTTGGAGGTTGACTATTCCAGTAGGCGGGCATCGGAAATCATCAAAGCAAAGCTGAAGGAACATGGTGGTCATGTTACCGTATATACCGCAAGAGGACTTCCTTGCGAAATATATGCTGAAGCGGACGGAAAAACATTTACGAGTGACAAATTGCCGATTAGCCCTCCTTATGAATACGATGTATTTAATGTCATCGTTGACCTCCTTCTGAAGCAAGGCGGATGCGCACGAAAAGGGAACGGCAGAAATTATAAACTCGGTGAGGCTGGTTGCGAAGAAAACACCGTTGTAGGTGCAATCGCAAAAAGCCGAGGACGCAAAGTTGGGGATTCTGTATTTGACCCTGTTTTTGTCATGGCTGCGATTTTGGAGTGGGCTGGAATAGCGGAGAATGGCAGAGGCGAATTGATACTCACCTCAGAATATAGGAGATTGATATGATTCGTTTCTTACTTTATGTGTTTATAGGATTTTGGTATAACTTGCTATTTAAGAATAGGTACTAAAAGCGTGGAGGGTGAAAATGGCAAAAAGAATATGCTGTCCTAATATTTTGTGTAAAAGCACAGATGTTGTTCCAGTTTCAACCAAAACGAAATTCTCACTTAGAAAAGCTGTGATTGACGGTACAGTTGGCAGCCTGTTCACCCCCTTGGAACAGTTATTGGCGCAGCAAGCGGCATTAACGGAAAGTATGGAAAAACGAAATTTATATGCCAAGATTGCGGGAAAGTGCTTGAGAAAAAGCTTAAATTCAGGGGGTAATACTTTTATGGAAATATTAGCAAAAAAGTTTGAAGAAGAATTGAAACTGAAAATGCTCCGGGCTAAAAAGGAGTGCAAATACAATCCAACTCGCTTCAATCAAATGCTGGCAACTTACGGCGGCGTTGAAACAGCAAAGCGACTCATTTCAAATGCACGAAAAACGGGTAATACATCAGAGGGATTCTCCACGCTCTTTTTATGTGGGCGATTAGATTTATCCATGGAGGATTCTGTCTGTAAAGTCGAATATGCGTCATTATTTACTGACGAAGAAATCGCATATTGCAAAGAGGTTTTAGGAATTGATAAAATACAAACTGAAACTGATTAAAGAAGTATCACAAATATCCCTTTGCGGGGCTGGCAGCCCGGACACTCAAACATCCGAGCTGCTTTGCGTCACTTCATTCCGTACAAGAGGCTGCACCCCTTGCGCCGCTTTGCGGCTATCCTCATGAGACAAAATGCGTGACCACAGAAGTCACGCATTTTGCATAGTTAACTGTTTTACGAACACCGCCCAAAAGGGCGCATGGCTTTTTTTAGAAAAAACAGGAAAAAACACTTGACTATATTGTTACTATATACTTTAGAATTTATATAGAAAAACAAAGAGGTGAAAAAAATGAAATTAAGCTTTAAAACAAAGCTGTCTTACGGTGTTGGGGCTATATGCGACAACGCCATGTATATGCTGGCGGGAACATACCTGCTGCTGTTCCTTACAACGGTAGCCGGCATAAGTCCGGCAATAGCAGGAACCATATCTGCAGTGGGATCCGTATGGGAAGCTCTGTGCGCTCCTGTGGTGGGTTTTAAATCCGACAGAGCGGTTACGAGATTCGGACGCAGAAAGCCTTTTATGCTGGCGGCTGCATTTCCTGTGGCAATAGTAACAAGCCTGCTTTTTACAGCAATTGATGCATCTCAGCCGGTTAAAGTGATATACTATATTGCTATGGTTCTGATATATTGGACCTGTTTCTCGTCATTTTTCATTCCGTATATGGCATGGGGTTCAGACCTTACTGATGATTACAACGAAAGAACAGTTCTCCGTTCCTTTGCCTACATTTTTAATCAGGTGGGAATGTGTGTAGGAATGGTACTTCCGTCCATTGTAGTAGACTACTGCATGAATATAGGAAAAACATCACAGCAGTCATGGCAGCTGGTGGGAATGATGGTTGGAATCTGCGGAGGGGCAGCCCTGCTTATTTCAGCTCTGTCCATAAAAGTGGACGATGTAAAGGACTTTGTGAAGCCGCCTGCTTCTCAAAAGACCCATATATTAAAAGAACTGCCGTCCATGCTGCGGGAATACATGGATATATTAAAGCTCAAGCCTATAAGGACTATAATAGGCGCCAGCCTGGCTTATCTGATAGCCAATATCACATTTTCATCGGACAGAGTGTTTTTTATGAAATTTAATATGGGAATGGGAGACAAGGCTGTTTCGGCAATGCTTATGTTTATTACCATAGCCGGAGTTATGACCGTACCGCTGGTGACTAAGCTGGCAAAGCATTTTGAAAAGAAACAGGTTTTCATGGGCATGATAGGTACATGTGGAATACTGATGATGGCAACCAGAATAATAGGGGTAAATTCCTTCGGTATTCTCATATTCGTATGCCTGCTTTATGCGGCGGCCAATGCCTGTTACTGGCAGCTGATGCCTTCTATGATATATGATGTATGCGAGGTTGAAGAGCTGATATCCGGAGAAAAACATTCAGCAGCAGTAATATCCCTTCAGGCTCTGTCTGAGTCAATATCCATAGCAGCGGGTCTCCAGCTGCTGGGCATAATTCTTGAAATGGCAGGTTTCAACAGTGACCTTGCCGTGCAGACCGAAACGGCACTTTGCTGGGTGGAAAATGCTTTTGTTGTAATTCCGGGAGCTGCAATGGTTGCAGTTGCTCTGATAATCAGAAAATTCCCTGTTACCAGGGAGCGTTTCAGCAAGGTAAAAGAAGCTTTGGAACGCCGCAGAGCCGGTGAAGAAGTGGATATAACCCAATTCGAGGAAATATTTGAATAATTGTTATGCCTGAATAAAAGCGGCCCTTACGAGGCCGCTTTTGCATGCTGACAATCCATATAACTTCTCATTCTATAGTCCCGCCACCTACAACAACATCTCCGTCATAGAGAACGACAGCCTGTCCGCCGGTGATGGCTCTCTGGGGTTTATCAAAGACCACTGAAAGAGTGTCGATGTCCGGCTGAGTTACAGAAGCCCACTGGGCTTCCTGTCTGTACCGGATTTTAGCTTTAAGATGCATGACTCCCCGGATGCGCGGAACTGAAATCAGGTTTATATTTTTCGCCGTGAGAGTATCTGAATAAAGCTGGGAGTCCCTCCCCAAAACCACGGTATTGTTTTCGGCATCAATGGAGCGGACGTACATCGGTTCATTGAGAGCAAGCCCAAGCCCTTTTCTTTGCCCGACGGTATATCGGATAATGCCGTTGTGGGAGCCCAGAATATTGCCGTCAGTGTCAACAAATGGACCTTTATCATATTTCTTTCCTGTATATTCTTCGATAAAATCACAATATTTTCCGTTCTGAACAAAGCATATATCTTGACTTTCGTGCTTATGTGCATTGATGAATCCCTGCTCTTCAGCTATTCTGCGAGTTTCCTGCTTGCACATTGAACCCAGAGGAAACAGCGTATGTTCAAGCTGGTCCTGCGTCATGGAATATAATACATAACTCTGATCTTTAGCATCATCTACAGCTTTTTTCAGCAGATATCTGCCGGAGACGCTGTCTTTTTCAATACGCGCATAATGCCCCGTTGCCACATAATCGCAGCCGAGAACTTTTGCCCGATTATACAGCCTTTCAAATTTAAGATGACGATTGCATTCTATGCACGGATTAGGGGTGAGCCCTTTCTCGTAAGATGCGATAAAGGGCTTTATCACATCTGATTCGAATCCGTCGGAGAAATTAAAAACGTAATATGGTATTCCCAGCCTGCATGCAACGCTGCGGGCATCCTCCACGTCGGCAAGGGAGCAGCAGGAGTGTTCTCTTGATATTCCTATGTCTTCATTAGCAAAAAGCTTCATAGTCACTCCCATGGACCTGACTTTATAAGAAATGCGGCTACAGAAGAGTCCACGCCTCCGCTCATTGCAATCAAAGCTCTTTTATTCATGATAAAAATCTCCTTTATCTTGAAGAAACATTTCGTATACGCAATACGGCTTCTCTGACAGACTTGATTATATACTCAACTTCCTCCATTGTATTTTCTTCGGAAAGAGAAATTCTCAGAGATGCTCCGGCCAGTTCAGGAGACCGGCCTATGGAAAGAAGTACGTGACTTGGTTCCAGAGAGCCTGCGGCACAAGCTGATCCTGACGAGACGCAGATTCCCATCTGATCTAAAAGCACTACGAGGGTTTCACCTTCAGTTTTATCAAAAGAGAAATTCACATTGCCCGGGAGGCGTGTTTCAGCATCCCCATTAAGGTAAGATCCAGGTATTTGAGAAAGACCGTAAATCAGGCGACTTCCCAGCACTCTGAGTTTGTCGGAAGCTTTGCTCATATTATGGCAGGATTCTTTCAAAGCGACTGCCATACCCACAACAGCAGGCATGTTTTCTGTTCCGGCGCGCTTTCCGCGCTCCTGAGCGCCTCCCTCAATAAGTGATGTGATATGTGTTCCGCGGCGTGCATAAAGCAGACCGGCGCCTTTAGGGCCGTGGAATTTATGGGCAGAAAGAGAAAGCATGTCCAGATTGTCCGCGTTTACGTCAATAGGCAGATGACCGGCAGCCTGAACTGCATCGCTGTGAAAAAGGACCCCGTAACGATGACATATCTGTCCCAGTTGCGCAACAGGCTGAACAGTTCCTATTTCATTGTTGGCATACATCAAGGTGACGAGACATGTGTCACTGCGTGAACCAAGGACAGATTCCAGATCTTCAGGATGTATAAATCCTTTTGAGTCAGGCGTAAGAAGGGTAATTTCAAACCCCATATTCTTGAGTTTTTCAAGGGTATGGAGTATTGCATGATGCTCAAAAGCTGATGAGACAATATGTCTTTTGTTCTGCTGTGCTCCCAGATATGCAGCTGAAATTAAAGCCTGATTGTCCGATTCACTTCCGCCGGAGGTGAATGTTATTTCCCCGGGAAGACATCCCAGAAGAGAGGCTATGGTTTCACGAGCCTCCAGAAGAGCCTCGGAAGATTTTTTCCCAAGACTATGGGTTGCAGAAGGATTTCCATAATACCGGGTGAAAAAAGGAGTCATGGCTGCCATGGCTGCATCACTTACTCTGGTGGAAGCTGCATTATCTGCGTATATCATTTAAATGCCTCCTTAAAACCTACTATAATAATATGAATTATAAGACAAAGGCAGGCCGGTGTCAACAAAGCAATATTATATGAAAATTTCTTAAAAAGTACTTGACATCAGGGAAAATAGCGTTATAATAAAACCTATAAAACAGATAGGTTTAATATGAAAAGAAACGGGAGATAAGTTATGAAAATATTAAGCAGCGTATTTCGATGTTGAAGAAGACTGTAAATGAAAGACATGCTGCAACGGGCAGACCCTCAAAAATATATAGGTATAATGAATATAAAACCAATAGTACAGAATATAAACACAAAAAGGAGAAACTGAAATGAAGATTTTTGATAAAATTACAGACCTGATTGGCGGAACACCGCTTCTTAAACTTAACAACTACAGCACCCAAAAGGGATTAGATACACCGATTATCGGAAAGCTGGAATACTTCAATCCTGCAGGCAGCGTCAAGGACAGAATTGCAAAGGCTATGATAGATGATGCCGAAGCCAAGGGACTGCTGAAACCGGATTCCGTAATTATTGAGCCCACCAGCGGCAATACCGGCATAGGTCTCGCCGCTGTTGCGGCCGCAAGAGGCTATAGAATAATATTGACGATGCCGGAAACCATGAGCGTTGAACGCCGCAATCTTCTTAAAGCATATGGTGCAGAGCTGGTGCTTACAGACGGAGCTAAAGGAATGAAGGGAGCCATTGCAAAGGCTGATGAACTGGCAGCGCAGACACCAAACAGCTTTATTCCGAGCCAGTTTACCAACCCGGCAAATCCTACTGCACACCGGAAGACAACGGGCCCTGAAATCTGGGAAGATACAGAGGGAAAGGTCGACATATTTGTAGCAGGTGTAGGCACAGGCGGAACCGTTACAGGAATAGGAGAGTATCTTAAAAGCAAAAATCCTGATGTGAAGATAGTTGCTGTAGAACCGGCAGGTTCTCCGGTGCTTTCTGAGGGTACGGCAGGACCACACAAGATTCAGGGTATTGGTGCCGGATTCGTTCCTGAAACACTTAATACAAGTATATATGACGAGATAATTACAGTTGAAAACGAGGCAGCTTTTGATACCGGAAGAGCTCTGGCCAGAAGCGAAGGCTTGCTGGTGGGAATTTCCTCCGGAGCCGCAGTATTTGCAGCAACAGTGCTGGCGCAGAGACCTGAGAATAAGGGAAAGGTAATAGTAGCGCTGCTCCCTGACACAGGAGATCGCTACCTGTCGACACCGATGTTTTCAGAATAATATAACGAAATAAGGAGGGGTCATACGATCCCTCCTTTTTCATATCATGTAATCGTGAGTATATTTTTCTCTTTCCTGATCCAGAATGTCCTGCAGCGTAATACCGTCAAGGTACTGGTTGATGACACGATACAATCCCTGCCATACGGGAAGTGTCGCGCAATAGGGGCTCCGCTCACATTCAACAGGGTCGTGATCCAGACATGCTACAGGAGAAAGATTACCTTCAGTGAGCCGCAGGATTTGTCCCACAGTATATCTGTCAGGAGATTTGGAAAGTCGGTATCCGCCCTGAAAGCCGCGTGTGGTTTTGAGGATATCGGATCTGTTTAAAATTGGAATTATCTGTTCCAGATATTTTTTTGAGATGCCCTGGCGCTGAGCGATGTCTTTGAGAGCAACATACCCGTCCTTTTGGTTCTCTGCCAGATCCAGCAGCATACGAAGGGCATAACGACCCTTAGTAGAAATCTTCATCTGAAATCACCTCTGAAATTTGATTTAATTAATACTAACACGTTTTCTGCGGGTTTTCAAGATACGATGGCTAGTGCATCAGAACCGTGCAGAAGGGAATTTTATATTCTGTGTATAAAACTGCCGCGCTCTTTTTCAATTTCAATGCGGTGATGAGGGGTGTGTATTCCGGGAGTTCCGCCTGTGTGAAGAAAAACAACTTTTTCTCCCTGTTTTATGCGGCCTTCTTTAACCATCTCCAGGAGTCCGGCAAAGGCTTTTCCTGTATAGCACGGGTCCAGTATGATGGCTTCTTTTTCTGCCATGTAATACATGGCCTCTCTGACCTCTCTGCATGGATTGTTGTACGCGCCGCGGTCATAGTCCGTGACAAGATCAAAATCATTGGCACAAGCCGCCTTTTCCAGACCGAGGTAATTCGATACGCGCTGATAATAATCTGATGCATACTGCTTTATGTCGTCATAGAGAAGTATTGATATTCCCGTAAGATGCATAGGAAGATTTTCGTTATGAATGGCGCAGAACAGACCCATGTATGTACCCATGCTGCCAACAGTTGAAACCAGGCGGCATCCCTCGAGATCGGTTCCCCGGATCTGTGATGCGATTTCCAATGCGCATTCGTAATATCCAAGAGCTCCCAGTTCATTGGATCCTCCCATAGGTATGAAATATACCTTTTCTCCGTCCGCTTCATATTGAGCGGTGACTTTTTTCACTGTTTCATCCAGAAGTTCGTCTTCGCTGCGGCCTTCTTCAGGTTTGCGAATCCAGACGTCGCTTCCCATCATGCCGTCAAGGAGAAGGTTTGCGGAAATTTCATCCGGATAATCGCCTACTGCTGCAATGGCTCCCTTGAGTCCATATTTTCGGGCTGCCGCACAGGTAAGCCTTCCGTGATTAGTCTGAATACCACCTACCGTAAGAAGAAGGGTGGAATCTTTATTCAATGCGTCTTTCAGAAGATATTCCAGCTTTCTGAGTTTGTTTCCGCCCATGGCAAGAGGAGTAAGATCGTCGCGCTTTATGTACAGCTCTATTCCGAGATCTGCCGAAACGGATGGCAGATACTCCAGCGGTGTGGGCAGATGGAGAAGATATTCTTTTTCGTGTCCAAGCAACATAATATGTGCCTCCTTCGAATTTATTCTGTTTCCATTTTATCACATTCATGTTATAATGAAAGCAAATTTTAAGACATAATCAAGGAGGAGACAACAATGGCATTTATGGACAAATTAGGCCAGGTGGCAAACAAAGTGGGCGAAGTAGCAGGCGATACTTTTGACTACGGAAAAGCCAAAGGCAAGATTGTATTGGAAAAAGGTAAGATAAAAGACATCAAAGAAGAAATCGGTGAGTATGTGTACGAAGTCGTAAACGGCGGCGGCGAAATCGATATGGAGAAAGTTAAAGAGTTTTGCGCAAAAATAGATGATCACAAAGCGATAATAGAAGGACTTGAAGCAGACGCAAAACAGAGTGGAGAAGACATTTCAGGGGCCTTCGGCAAGGACGATAAATAATGCTTGGAGTAATTGTCAACACACTTACGGTTATTGCAGGAAGTATTGTCGGACTTTTAGCAAAAAAAGCCATACCCAAAAACTGGACTAACTTCATTATGGCAGGCATGGGACTGTGCACCATGTACATAGGAATAAGCGGAGCGTTTGAAGGTCAGAATACGCTGATTGCGGTAATTTCCATTGCACTGGGAGCGATAATCGGATTGACCGTAGATATTGACAGAAGGGTAAACAACCTGGCCGAAAAAATAGAAAAACGATTTGTAAAGGACGCAGGAGAAGGTGAGGCAACTTTCTCAGAGGGATTTGTAACTGCAAGCATGATATTCTGTGTAGGAGCCATGACTATCGTAGGATCCTTACAGGCAGGCCTTATCGGCGACAATACAATGCTTTTTACAAAGGCTACTATGGATGGAATAGGGGCCGTATTCTTTGCAGCTTCTCTTGGTTTTGGTGTTCTGGCATCAGCTGCCTTTGTTTTTGTATTTCAGGGTTCGATTGTTCTTCTGGCACAATTCGTTGAGCCTTTCCTCAGCGATGCGGTGATTGCAGAAATGACATGTGCAGGATCTTTGCTTCTTATCGGGCTGGCATTCAATCTTATAGGAATATCAAAATTAAAGATTATGAACTTTATGCCGGCAGTTTTCATGCCAATCATATTGGTTCCGATTTTCGACTGGGTAGGAGGGCTGTTTTAGCCCTCTTTTTATGAGACTTATAACCAAATGCTGAGGAGGATGATGAATGGTCCTCTGCCTCAGCATTTTTTTGTACGGGAAATTGAGAATTATTGCAAACAAAACTTATTTAATATGCCTTTTGGGACCAAAAAGACAGGGATATATCAAATTAGTAAATTAAAAACCGGTTCGTATGGAACCGGTTTACAAATCTATACTTTCTTTTCAAATACATTGTGGCATCTGCTGCATGTCACTCTGATGCGGCCTCTGCCTTTGGGTGCTCTGAGGACTTGTCCGCATCCGGGACACTTGAAGTACCGGAAATTCTTGCGGTCGCGGTTCATATATGAGCGAAAGGGTGATTCAACGCAGGTGATGTACCAGGTATTTTCAGAATATCTGCGGTTGAGATTTCTGGAAAACGCTCTGAAATACGCGTATATTATCAGCACAAGGCCTATGGTTCTGAGTATATTGCCCGGGATGATGATATCTGCGAAGATAAGAATCAGAGAAAGCATCAGAAGACCTCGGCATAATGCGTCAAACCCGTTGCGGCCGATCATAAATTGTGCAAATTTGTACCTGAAATTACCCATTGCTGTATGCCCCCAAAAGAATCCTAATAAATAATTTAATCTCCGCAACAGGGCTTGTCAATGGGATTTATAATAAACCACGAAAACTTCACAATAACAACAACGATGTATATATGGGGCCGAAAGCATCAGTTTTTAAGACTTTGCATCGGGGCAGGAATCCTTCCTCCGCGGGCTATCATTTTGGAAGATGACTGAGTGCGAAGCTTCATTACAGGACCGCTTCCCAGAAGACCGCCGAAATCAAGTTCTTCTCCTTCTTCCAGACCGATGGCAGGAATCACTCTGACTGCCGTGGTCTTTGAGTTTACCATTCCGATGGCTGCCTCATCTGCTATTATGGCAGAGATTGTGGATGGTTCCGTTTCTCCGGGTATTACTATCATGTCAAGGCCGACAGAACATACGGCAGTCATAGCTTCAAGCTTTTCTACTGAAAGAACACCGCTGCGGGCGGCATCTATCATGCCCGCGTCTTCTGTGACCGGTATGAAAGCCCCGGACAGTCCGCCTACGCTGGAGGATGCCATGACGCCGCCTTTTTTGACTGCATCATTGAGCATTGCCAGAGCTGCGGTGGTTCCGTGAGTTCCACACTGCTCCAGACCGATTTCTTCCAGGATATGGGCTACGGAGTCGCCGACTGCAGGAGTAGGTGCAAGAGAAAGATCGATTATTCCAAAAGGAACGCCTAAAAGCTGAGATGCTTCTGTACCTACCAGCTGACCCATTCGAGTTATTTTGAAAGCTGTCTTTTTGATGAGTTCGGCCACTTCGTTAAGAGGAGCATCATCAGGAAGCTTTGCCAGCGCTGAACGTACCACGCCGGGTCCGGATACGCCTACATTTATTACCACATCCGGCTCTCCGGGACCGTGAAAAGCGCCGGCCATGAAAGGATTGTCCTCCGGTGCATTGCAGAAAACCACCAGCTTTGCCGCTCCTATGCACTGATTGTCTCTGGTGAGATTTGCTGCTTCTTTGACTACATTTCCCATCATCTTTACTGCGTCCATGTTTATTCCTGCTTTGGTAGATCCTATATTTACCGAGGAGCATACGAACTCGGTCTCTGACAGAGCACGTGGAATGGATTGGATAAGCTCACGGTCTCCTGCGCTGAAGCCCTTCTGCACCAGGGCGCTGTAGCCGCCGATAAAGTTAACACCCACGGCCTTCGCCGCTTTGTCAAGAGCATGAGCATATTTGACAGGATCACCGCCGCTGGCTGCCACCAGCATTGCGATAGGGGTAACGCTGATTCGTTTATTTACAATGGGTATACCGTACTTCTTTTCGATGGATTCACCCACTGCCACCAGATCCTTTGCCCGTGTGGTTACTTTTTCATAGACTTTGCGGCAGGAGCGGTCTATGTCGCTGTCTGCACAGTCCAGCAGGGAAATTCCCATGGTTATTGTTCTTATATCAAGGTGTTCATCCTGGATCATGGTTATGGTTTCCAGTATGTCGTTAAAATTAAGCATTTCTGTCCTCCGAAAGATTAGATTCTGTGCATGGAATTGAATATGTCTTCATGCATAACATGGATAACCATGTCCGGAACGGAAGCTTTCAGGGAAGCCTCCAGCTGATCAAGAGCACAGGTTATACCACCTATGTCTATCACCATTACCATGCAGAAATACCCATCCAGAATGGACTGGGTAACTTCAAGAACATTGGCATTTTTGGCGGCACAGGCAGAAGCCACTTTTGCCAGTATACCTACCATATCTTTGCCGATTACCGTTACAACTGCTTTCATTTTTTTATCTCCTTTTCCTCAAGCACCTGGTATTCGCCCTTACTAAGCGAGGCATCCTGCCTGTAGCTTATTTTCAGGTCAGGATAGATGCTCTTAAAATATTTTTTATTTGATGCCTTGTGACCGATCATGTTGTTAAATGAATCAGGGTGAGAGACGAATAATACGGA
>OLSB01001598.1_pt1 | contig 21421 bp, 19 predicted proteins | sample 1672071 | NCBI WGS metagenome assembly OLSB01 (sample SAMEA3136642, study PRJEB25190) | human gut metagenome | biome: human gut; feature: human-associated habitat; material: faeces | place: Austria | collected 2013 | reverse complement strand
ACCGTGTCTCAGTTCCAGTGTGGCCGATCAGCCTCTCAGCTCGGCTACCCATCGTTGGCTTGGTGGGCCGTTACCCCTCCAACTACCTAATGGGACGCGAACCCCTCTCAAAGCGATATCTCTTTGACCCCTTCATCATGCGGTGTTGTGGTCTTATGCGGTATTAGCAATCGTTTCCGATTGTTATCCCCCTCTTTGAGTCAGGTTATTCACGCGTTACTCACCCGTTCGCCACTAAGACAGAAACCGAAGTCTCTGCCTCCGTTCGACTTGCATGTATTAAGCACGCCGCCAGCGTTCGTCCTGAGCCAGGATCAAACTCTTGAGTTAAAATCCTGATGAGCATTTATGCTCGCTCATTTACTATTTCGTTCGGCAGGTCTCCCTGCCCGGGACAACTTCCGTCGTCCCTGCGTCTACCATTATCCGGTAGACCGCCGGTCGTCTCAAAATTACTTCTTCACGTTTTGTTCTGTTTCACTATACGGTTTTCAAGGTACCATGCTGTCCGTTCCGCTTTTCGCTTCCCTGCGACAGCTCCGCTATTATATCACCCCTCTTCCCCTTTGTCAACACTTTTTTCTTGATTTTTTTAATTATTATTTTGAGTTTAATTTCGGCCTTTTTTCCTTAATTCCATTGGCTTTTTTCTTGATAGTTCATTCAGATGCTTTCAAAAGAATTTGATATATCTTTTAATGCATAAAAAATGGGCAGCTGTTTTATAGCCGCCCGCTGTCCCGGTTTTATCATTTAATCAAGCTTTGCTGCCTCCTCCAGAGCCGTGACCATCAGCCCTGCGTTATCTCTATACATTGTTCCGAACTGTGCGAGAGGGAGAGGATTCATGCCGAGTCCTGCCTCCACAGTGTAACCCGGTCTGTTATACTCCAGAATGAACCAATCCTTATAGCCGGCATTGCTGCTCTCATCAGGGACTGTGTCCAGAAGATATCCGCTGACCTGCGCAAGCGCCTGCCCAATCTCATAGCCGTGCGGCGGTTCGATCTCATGATACTTCCAGTAGATAACCTGCCCTTGCGTATGATAGGCAAGAATTAGTTTGAAGTTGTTTGCCAATGTGAATTCATAGACAGCCCTGCTCTCGGGAGCCGACAGCGGTTCAGTCCCTACAAAATCCCTTGGCGCCGGAGATACATATCCCTTAGCGTATTTAATCTGCTTTGCCTGTTCCCAGCCTGCAGGATAGTTCAGATTCAGGTCTGTTCCGGCAATATTTGCTTTCCACCCATCCGGGAACCGTATGAATGAATATTCGGCGGAGATGGCAGTTGCTTCTTTATAATATTGATTGGACTTATCGATAGCTCCGTTCACAAGATCTACGCCATCGGGGTTGACCATCGGCACGACAAACAGCTTTGTGGTTTCATACAGTATTTCCGCTTTTCTGCCCAGTATAGTTGACTTATTCATGTAGGCATTCAGATAGCTTTCCATGAACTTCATAACAAGAGGCGTTGTTATCCACTCATTGGCGTGATGCGATGCATTAAAGAATGCTTGCTTCTCCCCATTTCCAATGATAATGGAGTAGATGGGCTTGCCCATGACGCTCTTCCCGATAGATCCTTCCTGAATGAATGGATAGCGCACATAGAGTCCTTCAATCAGCAGTTCCATCAGCTCCGAAGTATAGTGAACATTGGTCGGAACGAGATCAAAGCCGTACGGAACAATCAGCGTCGCGCCTATTTCAAGATTCTCGCTGTTATACCGTGGGTTTGCTGTTTGAATAGCGGAAACGGTCGTATCATAGCGTTTGGCAAGCCTGTAATAGGTATCTCCGGGGCGTATTTTGGTCGTAAAATATCCCACCAGGAACGGACGAAGCTGTTTCCATGTATTCTTCCCAACGATCCCATCGGAAGCCAAGCCGAAGCTTGCCTGGAACCTGCGCAGCGAATTGAGAGTCCTCGGCCCGAAAACTCCGTCGATAGCATCATCGTAATAGCCGCTGCGCTGCATCGCAAGCTGCAACAATTCAACGTCCGGACCGCTCATCCCGTACTTCAATTCTTTCATATTCTCCTCCCTGCATATTGTGATGCTATAAAGCTATGCATGTTTGCCATACGATATGACGAAATGAGCAGCTGCACTGAATGACTATTGCGAAAAATGCCGTAATACCCAAGTTCAATGGATGAACGCACCTGTTATAATGTTGAAAAAGCAAGATTATTAAAGTATATTTCGAAATAAAGGTTGACATTGGGAATTGAGTGTTCTATGATACTCATAGCGGGCAGATGTGCCAATTAACGCAGAATGCACCGTCGCTGCTCGCAAGAGCAAATTGCAATAATTCTAATTTGGAGGAATCTAAAGAATGAACGCTTACATTCAGGAAGTTCTTGCAAAGGTTCAGCAGCGTGACGCTCACGAACCCGAGTTTCTTCAGACAGTTGAAGAAGTCCTTAAGTCCCTCGAACCCGTTATCGAAAAGCACCCCGAGTATCAGGAAGCAGGCCTTCTTGAGCGTCTCGTAGAGCCGGAGCGCGTTATTGAGTTCCGTGTTCCCTGGGTCGATCGTGACGGCAAGGTTCAGGTCAACCGCGGCTTCCGTGTACAGTTCAACAGCGCAATCGGACCCTACAAGGGAGGTCTGCGCTTCGCTTCTCACGTAAATCTTTCCGTTATGAAGTTCCTCGGCTTCGAGCAGACCTTCAAGAACAGCCTCACCTCCCTCCCCATGGGCGGCGGTAAGGGCGGCAGCGACTTCGATCCCAACGGCAAGACCGACGCTGAGATCATGCGTTTCTGCCAGAGCTTCATGACTGAGCTCCAGCGTCATATCGGACCCAGCATCGACGTCCCCGCAGGCGACATCGGCGTTGGCGGCCGTGAGATCGGCTTCCTCTTTGGCCAGTACAAGAGGATCCGCGGCGCATATGAGAACGGCGTTCTCACCGGTAAGGGCAGGAGCTACGGCGGATCCCTTATTCGTCCCGAAGCAACCGGCTACGGCGCAGTTTATTACCTCAACGAAGTCCTCAAGCATTGCGGTGACACCATTGAAGGTAAGGTCATCGGCATCAGCGGATTCGGTAATGTATCCTGGGGCGTTTGCCTCAAGGCAGCTGAACTCGGCGCAAAGGTCGTCACCCTCGCAGGTCCCGATGGTTACATCTACGATCCCGATGGCGTTTGCACCAAGGAAAAGACCGACTACATGCTCGAGATGCGTGCATCCGGCAGGAACAGGGTTCAGGACTATGCTGACAAGTTCGGCGTTGAGTTCTTCCCCGGTCAGAAGCCCTGGGGCCGTAAGTTCGACATCTGCATGCCCTGCGCATATCAGAATGAGATCCGTATGCCCGAAGCAGAGAGCATCGTAGCAAACGGCACCAAGTACTACATCGAAGTTGCTAACATGCCCACCACCAACGAAGCTCTGTTCTTCATGATGGATAAGGGCCTTGTAGTTGCTCCTTCCAAGGCAGTCAACGCAGGCGGCGTTGCAGTTTCCGGTCTCGAAATGAGCCAGAACGCAGAGCGTCTCAGCTGGACCGCAGAAGAAGTCGACAACCAGCTCAAGAACATCATGTACAACATCCACAAGGCATCCGTCGAAGCAGCAGAAGAGTGCGGCCTCGGCTACAACCTCGTTGCCGGCGCAAACATCGCAGGCTTCAAGAAGGTTGCAGACGCTATGATGTCTCAGGGCATTTGCTAATCAAATGTTCATAGCTTGATTGAATAACCGCAAGCCCCATGCAGAAATGCATGGGGCTTTGTAGCTTTGTTTCTTTTGGAATTAACTCGATCGAAATAATTGCACTTGCCGGAATATCCCCGACCCAAAGACTTAGAAAAACTTCCTCATCAGTTCCTGCTCGGTGCGTTTGAGTTCATAATTATCCCGATAGCATTCCCCAATGACAGCTTCCGGTCTGTCAGCGCCGTGATAATCGCTTCCGCATGTCACATATAGTCCGTAGGCCCTGGCAAGAGATGTAAAGCGCCGTATCTCGCCCTCGGTTGCATTATAGTAGTGTGCCTCTATGCCCCATATTCCTGCTTCAACAAGCTCCTTTACCATCGGGGCAGCTTCACAACGCATCTGCAGGGGATGTGCAAGCACAACGACTCCACCTGCGTTTTTCGTTGCGGAGATGACCTGCTTTGGCGAAAGACGCTCCTGCGACACATAGGCACACGCTCCCCTGCCAAGAATTCTATCGAATGCTTGGTTCATATCATCCGCATAGCCTGCATCTACCAAAGCCCTGGCATAATGGGCTCGGGTCACACAGTCGCTTTCAGTATTCAATACTCTCGAAATATCAAACCCAAGCGAGCGCAGCTTTTTATCAAGTTTTTCGTTGCGTTCCAGACGGTACTCACGCTGACGCTCCACCATCCTCACGAAGCCCGGATCGGAGATATCCATGCCAAGGCACAGAAGATGAAGCTTATCATAAAAGCTTGCCTCCATCTCACACCCTGTGAGAAGCGGCAGTCCGATCTCGTTCGCACGCTTCATCGCCTCAGGCACTCCGGATATGCTGTCATGATCCGTGAGCGCAAACAAACCGAGCCCCCTCGCTTTGGCAATCTCCACCACCGCAGAAGGGGTCTCGGTTCCGTCAGAACAGGTTGAATGTGAATGAACATCGAACATATCAGCTCGTCTTAGTCTCCAAATAGTCCAAATAGCCCTCCATACCGTCACTGGTGCTTACTGAAATCTCCGGGATATTTGCCCCATCCATCACAGCTTCCAGTATGGCTGCTCCGTACAATATCACATCATGCCTTGCCTTTAGCATTGGATCAAGCCTTCTCCGCTCGCCAAGGCCGGAAAGCTCATCGATCAAATCAATGATATCAGCATGGGTCAGTCTTGCCGAATCCACTCTTTCGATATCAAAGGTGTTGAGCCTGAGCTTCACCGCCGCAAGCGATGTTATCGTTCCGCCGACGCCGACCCAAGAATCTATACGGATACGAGGAAGCCTCAAAAGACCGGCGACTTCATCCCTTATTATGCTCTGCTGTTTCTGCCAGCATTCGTCACAGCTGCGGACATTCGCCTTGCTTTGAGCTATATCGCGTCCGCGCACACAGCCCATGGGAAAGCTCATTCTAAAGCCCTCAGCTACAAGCTGGAATGAAGCGCCGCCGATGTCGATCAGTCCTCCGTTCGGCTCTGCGGCGGCTCGAAAAGCGTATTCCGCCTCCCTTTCGCCACTCAGAACATCGACCCGAATAGCGCAAGCCTCGAAAACCCTGTTAACAAACTCGGATTGATTCTTTGCATCACGCACCGCGCTTGTCGCATAAGCCGCTGGAACGAAGCCCATATGCCTTGCGTTTGCCGCCATGGCCCTGACGACCTTGATGCTCCTGTCCATATTCGCTTCACGAAGCATACCGTTTTCGGCGATGCCTTCACCCAGACGAGTCGTAACTACCAGTTTATTCCTTTCATCAGGGCGCCGGAAGCGAATGGAATTTGAACCTATATCTATGATAGCATAGCGAAATCCTGCCATATCAAACCTCCGGTGTTCCGGTGGGTTCCGGTGAAGGCGTGGGCCTTGCCGTCACAAGAGGAAGCTGAGCCGTAGGTACGGGAGCATCCGGGTTATCAACATCAATCCTGATGTCGCCGGGAAGAAGGTAACCAAGGTATTCCCTTGCGTAGCGAAGCAGATATTCCTGGCTTGCGGTATAGTTAATCTTGCCGCTCATGGTGTTGTACTGAAGCTCAAGCTCGGCAAGCTCGGCAAGCTTCTGCTCCGTCTCCAGCTCTATCTGTCTGGCGCGTTCCTGTTTTCTTTGGTATTCGGGAATGCCGATAGTGAGTGAAACGGCGATCAGGATAACAAGAACACCGATTATCACCATGTACGCAGTACGCTTCCCGGGTTTATTACCCTGTTTTTCCTTCTGCTCCATTCAAACCTCCGGAGTCTTACATTATACTTCCGTCACTGCCTGCAAAGTTCACAAGCACGTTATTGACGTAGATCTCAATCTTACCGTAGCCGTCAAATTTAACCTTGTTAAGGCCGATAAACACATGGGCCGATGCCATATCGCAGGTTCCGACATCGCCGGGAATATAGCTGGACAGATATATCCTGGTAACGCCGCCGTCAACTGCGACCTTGACAAGCTCCACTTTTGTGGAACCGCTGTTGAGCTCCATACTGAACGCAACTACATAATAGTTATTGAAATATTCCTTGTTATTGAATCTCCCAAGCCCTTCATTGACGCGTTTGTCGTCGCCGCTAACTGCTCCCGGCGCTGCCAGCGAAGAGCTGCTGTCCGGGTTCAGGATCTGCATGATACCGGCGCTATACTCCTCAAAGCTGTTAAACACCGCCATGGTCGGGATATGGAGCTGAGGGTAGTAGCCGTCATAGCAAACGACGAAGTTATCAACAAACGGCAAGCCGCTGCCATCGTCCCTCTTATCCTTCAGATCGCCTTCAGGATCCACAGTCTGAAGGTGTCCTATCTCTACTCTCTGCTGCTCCGGATCCCCTGTCGAGAGCTCATTGTTGATCGGTGTGCATGCGGTAACTGCGAACACCATTGCAAGCGCAAGGGCTGTAAAAGCAAAGGTTCTATAATGTTTCATTTTAATTTTCCTCCGTTATTCTTGTTAGGCGCGTGTGTTTCACCTACGCTAATATAACGAATAATCCCCATTTTCGGTTGACGCCTTAATTATAGCCGAGTTTACTTCCAAATGCAAATATAAATAGGTTTTGGGGTTTGAATTTTAATCTGAAAAGTGATATTATAGATTTATCACTTTATCAAGGAGTACACATGAAGATCATCAAGCGCATATTTGCTATCCTTACTGCGGCAGTCATGCTCACTTCTGCTATTGGAGTCCCGAGAGCGATTGGCGCAGAGACAGCCGCAACGGAGTATGTCTATGAACGCGTCGATTCCATAGAGAACGGCGGAGTATATGCTGTCGTTGTCGATGCCACCGCTTCAAACAATGGTGTTCGAGCTGTCAGCAACATAGACCGAGAGGTCAACAAAGGCCTGTTCATCCCTGAAGTAACCATTACCGGGGACAGGCTCACCTCAATAGTCGATTCCGGCTATACAATGGATAATATCCTTTGGAGCTTTGAAGCTCTTCCCGGCGGAGGCTACTACATGCGGAGCCTGGCTGACAATGAATACGCCATCATTACGAGTCAAAGCTTCCTATCCACCGGCGAAGTCAACAGTTATGCCTGGGAATACACGACCCAGGAAAACGGAAACCATGTCGTCTACAATATCAACCGCAATCAGTATATGACGATCCGCGGCACAGGCACCGGCTTTATGGATGTCAGCTATTGGCCCACTGCCAACCATGAATACATGCTCTTTAAGCGCGTGGCAGTCGGCAACATTCCCGTTACCGGAGTCACCGTGACCCCCGAAAGTCTCAGCCTTCTTATAGGAGAACAGCGTATCGTGAGCGCGCAGGTAATGCCTGTTGATGCAAGTGATAGGAGTGTATCATGGGAAAGCAGCAATACCGATGTCGCAGCCGTAAACGAGAATGGTCTTGTTACCGCTGTCGGAGTAGGCACAGCAACCGTCTCTGCCATAACGAACGATGGAGGGTTTGCCGCTGAATGCGATATCACCGTGCTTGATATCGACTTGGAAGGGACGATATTCGGCTATAAGCTTTATGAACCGGATAATGTAACCGGTGGATTCATAAGCTTTGATGTTTCCGATCTTTCCGATATCACATATCACATGATCGATGTCAATCAAAGCTATCTTGCAGGCGAATTCTACAACGGCTGTATGTATATGTACACCGTCAACGGAGAGATCGCCGCCATTGATACCAAGACATGGCAGGGCATTGTTATCGGAAAACCGATTGGTTACAGCGTATGCGATATGGCCTATGACTACGAAACCGATACCATGTTTGCCTTTGGCGCAGCATCCGGCGGCGAATATCTGCTCTCCATCGATATCCTGACCGGAGCCGCAACACGTGTCGCCCCGATAGTAGGCGTCAGCAATACGGTTTCCATGGCCTGCTCGACCGCAGGTCAGCTGTATCTGATAACAGCCGACGGAGGCTTTTACGCTCTTGACAAGACCACCGGAAGGACTTCCTTTATCGGCAACACCGGAAGGGTAGATGTGTACGCTTACTACCAGAGCGCATTTTACGATCATAACTCCGGCACGCTCTACTGGGTGCAGGAGGGCGCGTCCGATGGCGGAATGCTCAATATCATCAATACCGAAACCGGCGAAGCAAACTATATCGGCAAGATCGGCGAAGGGATCGAGCTTATCGGAGGCTTCATGCACTACTATCCCGACGGAGTACCCGAGACCTATGCGGTTGAAGGTATCTGCATCGATCCTACCCTGCTGAACCTCGAGATAGGCGATACCAGGACGCTCAAAGCTTGCGTGCTTCCCGTCAACGCAACCGAACAGGGGATAAGCTTTACCAGTACCGATACCTCCGTTGCGGTTGTCGATGCAAACGGAGTCGTGACCGCTGTTGGTACAGGAACATCCACCATTATTGCGGAAAGCGTTGAAGGAAATTTCACCGCAGGCTGTACGGTCAATGTTTCCGAGCCTACACCCCCGACCACCATCTATGGCTATCTATACTACATCAATTCCTCAATGGGCAACGGCGCGGATTTCTGTTGGGCATCCTTCAGCTCCGATAATCCGGGCAGTATGACCCTCGGCAGGTCGAACGGAGATTACTATACCGAATCCGCAGAATATTATAACGGCTATGTTTACGGCTATGACAGCGACGGAGAATTCTTCTACATAGATATCGCCGACAACTGGCGCTACCATTACCCAGCAGACCGTGTAACCGTGACCGGAACATTCGATATGGCATACGATTACAGCACAAATACTATGTTCTGCATCCGCGAGGACAACCGTCTTTACAGGGTCAGCAATATGTCCAACGGCGAACAGGAGCTTGTTGCCCCGCTGCCCATGCGGCTTTGGACGCTCTGCTGTTCGACAGACGGCACGCTATACGGTATCGCCGGGAACGGATACCTCTATACGGTGGATAAGACCAACGGTCAGCTGAGCCTTGTCGGCAGCACGGGCCGGAGCAGCGTGTACTTCCGCCAGTCCATGGCATACGACCACAACACCGGAAAGATCTATTGGAGTGCTTTCAACACCGAGATCGAAGGCCATCTTATCGAGATCGATCCTATGACCGGAGAAGGCATTGACCTTGGCGTACTGCAATACAATGCGGATATCACCGGAATGTTCATTCCCTATGATCCCGACGACCCCGACGACCCATCGCAGACTCCTGCCCCGACATCCGATCCGACACCCCTGCCGACTTCCACGCCTACACCGACCGCATCGCCTGTTCCCCCCACTCCGCCGGCGAATCTGACAGACAGGCTGATTGGATACTGCACCGAGACCATTCCGAACGGGGACAGCGTTTATTCATGGTTTGCTATAAACACCAATGATGTCAACGATGTATATGAAACGAGCATGCCGCCCTACATACTGTATTCCGCAGTTTTTTGTGACGGTGTCATCTATGCCTATGATGAATACGGCTTCATGCTGTACGCATGTCCTCTCGCCGGGGACGAATGGGAGTGGATGCCTACGGGAGGGTACTGCGCCCCCTATCTCGTCTACGACATGGACATGGACCCCAATAACGGAACGGTATACTGTCTTGTATATGCGGACGGCTATGCTCTCGATCAGAGCCAATTTGCAGGTGAGGGCTATTTCCTTGGCACAGCGGATCTTGCTACCGGTGCTTTGACCGAGTGTTACCGTTTTGATGATTTCCTCCCCGTCGGAATTTCATGTATCGGAAACGGAAGATTTATTGCGGTTGATTCCCTTACCAACAGGATTGTTGAGTTTGATGCAAACGGAAACTATACGCTCTATGGCGATGCAGGTTTCAGTGTCTACCCGATAACCCAGTCGCTGACCTATAACTATGTGGACGGACTGGTCTATTGGGGTGCGGTCAAGAATGTTGGGGGAACCCCATACTCGCTGCTCTGCACCATCGACCCGGAGACTCATACCGTAAACATTATCGGAGAAACGGATTACAGGTTCACCTGTCTGCTTTTCCTCCAGCCTTGGCCCGTCGTCGACCCAACGCCAGATCCTACGCCCACGCCTGGGGTGCCGGGTGATGTCAACGGAGATGGCGTTGTTACCGCAGCAGATGCTAACCTTGCAATGCGAATGGCATTGAGCCTCATCGAGCCGATTGCTGCGGCGGATGCGAACGGAGACGGCACGATCAGCATTGCCGATGCAAATATCATTATGAGATGGGCGCTTAACCTATAATTCAATAGTGAAATGTAAACGCATCGCCCGGATGTTCTGCATCCGGGCGATATTATCTGCCGAATTGATAAGGAACAATTATTCGTTATGAATATCCTTGATCTCTCCGGCCCATTTGAAAGCAAATTTTGCGATAATAACCGCGATTATCTCATTGATGATCGCTGCTGCCACTATCGTACCCGATACGATAGCGGCGAGTGAAGGCTCGATGGAATTCAGCGTAGTTACTGCTATCCCGGTAAACACCAAGGATACTCCGGAATGCGGAAGCAATGTAAACCCAAGATACTTAGTAACGGTTGGCTGCGCCTTCGTGAGCTTGCCTCCAAGATATGCGCCCCCGATCTTGCCGACAGCTCTTGAAATGATATATATCGCCGTAAAGATCCCAGCTCCGGCTATCAGGCGATAGTCCATCGGCATTCCGAGGTTCACAATGACAATAACGAGCGCAAGATTCAGTATTGGGTCATAGAGCTTAAGGGTCTCCCCAAGCTCTTCTTCGGGAAGAATATTTGCGATCGTCGCGCTGAACGCCATTCCTATCAGCAGGTAATTCAGGCTGAACGAATGAAACACATAGCAGTCGACGAGCAAACCGCAAAGCGTTGAAATGCACAGAAAAGCCAGCAGAAGTGCCAATCTTACCTTATTGCTCTTCACCCTCTTCATAACGAATGAAGCTGCCGCTCCCGTTGAAATACCTATGACAAATGGGAACAAAACGATGCCGATAATTGCTAAAGGAGTTACCGCCGAGCTGCCGTGTACACCGCTTACGACCGAAATTACCGTAAAGAAAACAACAACTCCGATAATGTCATCGATTGCAGCCAGTGGTATCAAAGTCTTTGTTACAGGGCCGCTTGTATGATACTCATTGACGATGGACAGAGCAGGCGCAGGCGCAGTCGCCAATGCTATTCCTCCGAATATGAATGCCAGATAGACCGGAATATCCGCAATCAAGAATACCACGGCAAATGCCGCAGTAACGAACAGAAATGTTCCGATTGACTGTACGAATGTTATTCCGATAATCTGTTTGCCGGATTCGGCGATCTTTTTGAAAATTATCTCACGCCCTATCATTATGCCGGCGAAACACTCAAACACCTTGATAAATATCTTGTACCATACCGAGGAGGTGGTCTCAAGAGTAACAACTCCTGCGAGATACGGACCGAAGACGATGCCTGCAATGAGCCATCCGAGAATAGCGGGCATTTTTAGCTTGGAGATAAGCTTGCCGCAGATAAATGCGACGCTCACGATTGCAAAAATACGAAGAAGTCCGATAATCATAGAATTGCAGCTAACCTTTCAATTACATAATCAGGAGAAGCACCATCGTTACAGAGCTTTTCAAACGCGCCATCAACAATTGTCCTCGTTGCAGCTTCATGGCGGACATTTGCTTCGCAGTGAAAAGCCGAGTACACGATTTTCCATAACGAATCACTCTGCTCCGATGCATAAGCGGACAGCAGCTCGTTTAGCTTGTATTTGTTGAAGATATCCCTGCGCGTCATCATCTTAGAATCAAAGTACAATCGGAGCAGTGATTCTCTAACAGACGGTAAACCGCTGCTTATTATTGATCCGGCTTTCATCACCGCATCGGCATAATACTTTTCATACAGCGCAAACGCAAGCGCCTCTTTGTTAGGGAATATTCTGTAGATGGTTTTCTTGGATATTCTAAGCCTGTTTGCCAAAACATCGACGGAAAACCTCAATCCCTCCTGCCTTAGACTCTCAATGGATGCATCAATTATCTTCTCTTTCACCCGGAAACAAAATTCTCCTTTTTTGTTTCCATTATAGCCGAAACAGGATGTGATGTCAACCTCTGAGCTTATATTTGCGGCTCGTGCGATGCGCTGCCCTTTGGAAATCAACTTGCTTCAATTCAGTTTTGGTTTGGCATAGAACAGCCGCAGCGGTTCCCGCTGCGGCTGCTTCAATAGGGCTATTGCTTATTCAATTAATTAAAGGTCATAATACCTTTCGAACTCGGCGGGATGGGGCATCTGATTGATCCTTGCAGCTTCCTTGGACTTGCGCTGGATCCAGATATTGATGAGCCTCTCGGGGAATACGCCGCCACGGGTCAGGTACTCATGATCCTCCCTGAGCGCTTCAAGTGCTTCGTCAAGGGTCTTGGGCAGACTGTCGATCTTTGCCTTCTCCTCGTCGGAAAGATCGAAGAGATTGAAGTCATAGGGGCCCCAGCCGCATGCAGACGGATCGATCTCGTTGATGACGCCGTCAAGGCCTGCCATCAGAATGGCAGCATATGCGTAATAAGGATTGCAGGTGCCGTCGGGATTGCGAAGCTCAAAACGCTTTGACATCGGAGACTTGGCGTATGCAGGAATGCGGATGACCGCAGAGCGGTTAGCTGTTGCATAGCCGATGGTAACCGGTGCTTCAAAGCCGGGAACCAGACGCTTGAAGCTGTTTGTGGACGGGTTGGTTATCGCACAAAGGGATTTTGCGTGCTTGAGAAGTCCGCCCATGAAGTTGTGGGCAAGCTTGCTGAGCTGCGCATAGCCGTTCTCGTCATAGAACAGTGGCTGTCCGTCCTTCTTGAGGAGCATATGTACGTGCATTCCGTTGCCTGCCTCACCGTAGATGGGCTTGGGCATGAAGGTTGCGGTGCAGCCCTCCTGGAATGCCGCATTGCGGATGATGTACTTGGTGACCATGGTGTTATCCGCCATCTGTGCTACATCGGCAAGCTCGACCTCGATCTCGAGCTGACCGGGGCCGCCGACCTCGTGATGATGATACTTGACCTTTACTCCCCAATCTTCCATGAGCATGCACATCTGACTTCTGAGGTTGTAGTACCTATCCTGGGGTGCGCCGATGTGGTAGCCGCCCTTGTGTGGGATCTGGAATCCGTCGCCGCAGTTTCCGGTGTTCCAATCCGCTTCCTCGGTATCTATCTCGCAGCGGACGGAATCGGGCTTGGTTTCAAAGCTGATGTCGTCAAAGACATGGAATTCGAATTCCGGCCCGATGATCATTTCATCGGCTATGCCAGTGGACTTCATGTACTCAACAGCGGCTTTGATGACATTGCGCGGATACTGGTCAAAGGGCTTGTTCTCGGGACGGGAGATGATCATCGCATCGCCGCTCATGGTGAGAGTCGGAACTTCGGCAAAGGGGTCCACCGCCGCAGTGCTGAGATCCGGAATGAACACCATATCGCTGTTCTCAACCGGAGCATAGCCGTAGTTGGAGCCGTCAAAGCCGATGCCATACTTCATCGTATCCTCATTGAAACGCTCTGCGGGTATGGTGATATGCCTCCACCTGCCGTCAATGTCGACCATCTTAAAGTCGACCATTTCGATCTCGTTGTCCTCGATGAATTCCTGTACTTCCTTGACGGAAGTCTTGTCGTTAAACAACATGGGTATTTCCTCCTGTTAAAATCATTCAGCATTTCTATGTCTTTTGCCCAAAAACGGTTGAAAATGCTTGAATACTCTATTGAGGCTATTATTGCATTTTTCCCTATGATTGTCAAAAGATATATTTGAGTTTTTGCTCGCTTTGAGCCAAATGGGAGCGCTTGACATTTTCCTATCAAAATCAACCGATATATCGCCCAAAATCTATGTTATATATACATAATACCTCTTGAATTGACAGTATTTTCGTGGTTTAATTGAGGTTAAACATAGTATGCGGAGGATAAGCTCATGCAGTTACTAAAGGACAGAATAGCCCAAGAGGGCAAGGTGCTTCCCGGAAGTATTGTCAAGGTCGATGGATTTCTCAACCATCGTGTGGATGTTATGCTTCTGCGTGAGCTTGCCAAGGAGATCAAAGCGCACTTCGGTGGGCGTGAGATCACTGCAATCATGACCGTTGAAGCGAGCGGCATACCGCTTGCGACGATCTGCGCCGCTGAAATGGGTTTGCCTCTCATCTTTGCGAAAAAGGCAAAAAGCGATAATATCGAAGGCGGACTTTTCAAAAGCGAGATCATGAGCTATACTTATAATAAGAAGGTCACGCTCATCGTTTCCGCCGAGTGGCTCCACAAAGGCGATAAGATCCTCATAGTTGATGATTTTATGGCAAGAGGAGAAGCCATGCGCGGGCTTGTCGGCATAATCGAGCAGGCAGGCGCAGAGCTTGTTGGCATCGGCATCGCAGTGGAAAAGGGTTTCCAGGGCGGCGGCGACAGGCTTCGCGAAATGGGTATCGACCTCTATTCGCTCGCCATTATAGAGAAGGCAACGCCGGAAGGCATTGTTTTCAGGGACTGAACCCTAACCTCACCCGCCAATAAACAGAAAAGACGGTATTTTATGGAACGAATTGTTATTTTAAACTTCGGCGCTCAATACAATCAGCTCATCGCACGCCGTGTTCGCGAGGCAGGCGTGTACAGCGAACTTCTGCCCCCGACTTCATCTATCGAGACCATCGTCGGCAGCGGCCTCTCCGGCATCATTCTTACGGGCGGCCCGGACAGCGTTTACGATGATGATGCGCGTTCATGCCTCAACAGCATCTATACGCTTGGCGTCCCGGTGCTCGGCATTTGCTATGGAATGCAGCTTATGAGCAGTCATTTCGGCGCCAAGGTCGGCCCCGCTCCGACAAGGGAGTACGGCAAGACCCTAACCTATTTTTATGACAGCCCCCTATTCAAGGGTATACCCACCTCTATCACCTGGATGAGCCACAACGACTCCGTTTTGACCTGCCCCGAAGGATTCAAAATAATTTCCCACACCGACGGCTGCGATATCTGCGGTATTGAATGCGCAGATAAGAAGCTTTTTGGTGTGCAGTTCCATCCGGAGGTCGCTCATACCGAATATTGCAAGACCCTCTTTGACAATTTCGTGCATGGGATCTGCGGCTGCGTTGGCGAATGGTCCATGGACAGCCTGGCTGACGAGCTTATCGAAGAGATCCGTAATCAGGTCGGCGATTGCCGCGTGGTGGCCGGCCTCTCAGGCGGCGTTGACTCCTCCGTTGCAGCAACCCTCGTTCATAATGCGATCGGTGACAGGCTGACCTGCATTTTCGTAGATCACGGTCTGCTCCGCAAAAATGAAGCTGCGGAGGTCATGAACTACTACCGCAACGAAATAGGTCTCAATGTCATCGAGGTCGATGCCAAGGATCGCTTCCTTTCCAAACTCGCCGGAGTATCCGAACCCGAACGCAAGCGCAAGATAATCGGTGAAGAGTTCATCCGTGTCTTTGAAGAGGAAGCCAAGAAGATAGGCGCCGATTACCTGCTTCAGGGAACTATCTATCCCGATGTCGTTGAAAGCGGCATGGGCGGTTCCGCCGTTATCAAGAGCCACCACAATGTCGGCGGTCTTCCCGACGATATCTCCTTCAAGGGACTTGTCGAACCCCTTCGCAAGCTTTTCAAGGATGAAGTCCGCCGCCTTGGTGAAAGTCTCGGTATGCCTGCGCCCTTGGTCTGGCGTCAGCCCTTCCCCGGCCCGGGACTCGCGATCCGTATCCTTGGCGATATTACCGAAGAAAAGTTAGACATTCTTCGTCAGTCCGACTACATCCTCCGTGATGAGATCGCAAAGGCAGGACTCGACCGTTCTATCTGGCAGTACTTCACCGTCTTTACCGGTATGAAGACCGTGGGCGTAATGGGTGACAAGCGCACCTATGACTACATCATTGGCATCCGTGCCGTCGTCTCCACCGATGCCATGACCGTCGAATTTGCCGAGCTTCCCTATCCCCTTCTCCGGAGGATAAGCAGCAGAATTATTGCCGAAACCCCCCATGTCAATCGCGTAGTTCTCGACATCACGGATAAACCCCCGGGAACGATAGAGTGGGAATAATCTCAGAGGTCGAAAAAGCCCGGTAATCACCGGACTTTTCGAGGATTAGAGCCTTTCGTGGCAACGAAATGGCAACAAAACTTCATTATTCATAATTAAAGAGCTAACTGATTTTGATTAAGTCAGTTAGCTCTTTTTCATTTTATATAAATTTGTCGGAAAGTGCGGTAATTGATTTGTTGATGCATTTTAATGCGGTTACTTCGTTTTCAATCTTAGGTTCTAAAGTAAACACTTTATGCAAATAATTCAGGTCGATTTTATATTGCTCCGTAAACTCTTTGCCACAGGTCGTGTATTTGATTTCAATATCAAGTTCAGTTTCGTTGAAGTTATTGAAATCAAATATTGTGCCTATGTGCTGGCGGGGAGCAAGGAAAATATTGTTGAGTTTAGTAATATTAAAATCATCAACACCTGCTTGTCCCGCTTTCGACCAATCTAAATCAGGAGAGATTTTTAATGATAACAGTTTAGCAGGGGAATTTCCAAAGTTTTTGATAATTAGATCGTGGGTTATTCCGATACTGCTTTTGCAGATGTAAAAAATTAAATTACCTCTATTCTCTTCAAAATACTGGTTTTTCTGCTCGGTTAGCTGCTTCTGCATTTCTTTCAAGTTTCGATAAGCATAGTATATTGCAACTATCGAGCCGATGAGGGCAAGAGCGCTAAGAACAACTCCAATAAATTGAAACAAAGTTGAATGCCATTCTGCAGATGTCATTATTCAGCCTCCTCTATATTGCTTAAGGATATTTATATCCTCAATGATCGTATAGCCCTTATTATTTGATTCTCCACTTTTTGCTGTCGATGTCACGTTGAACTTTTCCCTCGGATTCCAGTTCTCTAAGCAGAGCTACTATCCAATACTGCTGATTGTATGAGGTTGCATTGGGGTATTCACCCCAATCTAATCCACATTGACGAAAAATCTCTGCCTGTTTTAACCCGTCGGCGTAAGCTCCACAGTCAGACGAGTTGCTCATATAGTCAAAAACAAGTTCCTTGATTGCACGGCGAAGTTCGGTACCTTTGCTTACATAGTTCATGAAGTTATTCCTCCTGTTCCTTTTTTAACGCTTCAGCGAGCATATCGCTGAGTCCCTGCGAAGGCACCCTTGCCCAACGCTGCGTGGTATCGAACTCAGGGTACTTATACCGCCAACGGTCGTATTCTTCCTGTGTGATCTCGCCTGCTTTGAGCATGACAGCAGCCTGACGCCGGGCTCAAAGCATTTCATGCAGACGGGCAGCATCCTTGTTTTTGCAAACATCGACCTTTAAGCAGACTTCACCATCCGCCTCGTCGATCTTGAGTCCATATCTGTCCTACAGGATAAACAGCGTGTTCATTAGACTATGGTAGGAGTCAATGTCCGGCATAGACAGTGCCAACGGCGAAATATCCGGTGCATTTGCCAATGCACTCGTCAGATCTGCTTTCGGGTTTCTTGCCCCTGTTTCATACTGTGCCGACCGAACATAGGCAGACTTATCCGGGGAGCCCAACAGCTGACCAAGATTATTTGCGTCATACTCCGCATATTGCGGAAGGAATGGATACGCTTACCAATCGCCATAACAGCCAACTCCTGTCACATGTGTCGTTGCATTTAATATATCAGAAATGTTTAAGATAGTCAAGAGAAGTCAAAACAAATTTGTTTAATGTTTGCTGATGTACCATACATGGGTAGCAAATAAGAAGCAAGAGAAGGTTCTCCTGTGGTATAAATGTATTTCGCGAACAGCCATAGAAATGAGAACCTGCTCTTGTGTAAGAATGATTTTCCGGGATCTCACAATCTTCAACGCATTCTCGAGTTTGGAATTAAGCATGGCTCAAAGTGTCACCTATGCTTGACGCTTCAACAAATCCAACCGCTTGTCAACTGCATTTTTCTTGCAATACACTGAAAGGAGTGCTATACTTGTTTAAGATAACATTCCTATTTTTTCTGACAGAGAGGAAAGAACAACATGCTTAGAATTGAAAATCTGACCAAACGGTATGGCGACAAGAAGGCTGTCGATGGTTTGAGTCTTCATATCGCGCCGGGAGAGATCTGCGGCTTCATTGGTCACAACGGCGCAGGCAAGACCACCACTATCAAATCCTGCTGTGGAATACTCAATTTCGACGAGGGAGAGGTCTATATCAATGGTATCTCGCTAAAGGAAAATCCGCTTGACTGCAAAAAGGTGCTCGCATACCTTCCGGATAATCCCGATCTTTACGATTTTATGAGCGGCATACAGTTTCTGAACTTTACCGCAGATGTTTTCGGCATATCGGCGCTCGACCGTAAGGAGAGAATAGAGCGGTACGCTTCGTTATTTGAGCTGAAGAACGTGCTTGCCGAACCCATCGGTGCCTATTCTCACGGTACGAAGCAGAAGCTTGCAATAATTTCGGCACTTATTCACGATCCGAAGCTTATTATCATGGACGAGCCGTTTGTCGGGCTCGACCCAAAGGCTTCCCATGCGGTTAAGCAGCTGATGCGCGATATTTGCAGCAGGGGCGGTGCGATATTCTTCTCGACCCATGTGCTCGAGGTTGCAGAAAAGCTTTGTGACCGTGTAGCCATCATCAAAAACGGCAAGCTCATCCGCTGCGGCACCATGGAAGAGGTCAAGGGCGATACGAGCCTTGAGGATATCTTCCTTGAACTGGAGGGAGCAGATGCTTAAGATACTGATAAAAAAGCAGATCAAGGAGCTGTTGTCCCCTTTCACATACGATAAACGGAAGGGTAAGAAGCAGGGCGTCGGTATGAAGGTGCTGTTTGTGATTGTATTCGGGTACATGTTCATGGTGTTTGGCGCAATGTTCTTTGCCGCTTCGAACGAGCTGTATCCCGTACTGCATGAAACAAACCTGGATTGGCTGTTCTTTGCGCTGATCGGCATTGCAGCGCTCGCCCTCGGCGTTTTCGGAAGCGTATTCAGCACTTATAGCGAACTGTATGTATGCGGCGATAACGATCTCTTGCTCTCGTACCCGATAAAGCCAATTCATATCGTTTTATCAAGGCTCTTCATCGTGTACATTCGCTCATTCTTATTCCAGCTCACGGCGTTTGTTCCCGCCTTGATCGTCTATTTCAGCTCGGCAAAGCCCGGGGTGCTCGGAGTTATCTGCACATTGCTGATGATGTTTATGCTCTCGTTTGTTACCCTCGTTATCACATGCTTTATCGGCTGGCTGATCGCACTTGCGCTTTCAAGGATCAAACGCAAGAACATCGTGAACTTGGTTATCTCCGCTGCATTCCTTGTCATCTATTTTTACGCAATCAACAAGATGCAGACGCTCCTGCCTGCAATTATTCAGAATGCGGACGGGATTGCGCTTTCGATCCGTCACTCAGCGCTGTATCCTTTCTATCTATACGGCGCCGGATCCACGGGCAGCATCTCCGGTTTGGCGATATTCAGCATCGCATCGATATTGCTTCTGCTTCTCACATTCATTATACTCTGCAAGAGCTTTGTCAAGCTTGCAACAGCAAAGACCGCTTTGCCAAGGACCAAATTCCGCGGCTATCAGAAGCACAGCTCCTCCGTTGGAAGCGCATTATTCACCAAGGAACTGAAACGGCTTATCGGAAGTCCGGTATATCTGTTGAACTGCGGCATGAGCTCAATTCTTATGCTGATCGTTTCTGTGGCGATAATCATCAAGGCCTCCGCAATAAGAAACATATTATTATCGGAAAGCTTCTCTATGTTCAGCGATATGATTCCGCTCATACCTGCATTCTTGGTGACCATGCTTTCATCAATGGCACTGTTTACCGCTCCATCGATATCGCTCGAAGGAAGAACGCTGTGGGTGCTCAAATCATACCCTATCCCTCCGCGCAAGATACTGTTTGCCAAGCTAAAGCTGCACATGGTTTTCACGCTTCCGTTCGCACTGCTGCTGTTGACCGCTTTTTGTATCGCGCTTAAGCTTAGCGTTCTGAGCCTTCTTCCGGCGGCTCTGTACATTGCGCTTTACATTATTCTTTCAGCTTGCATCTCGCTGATCATCGGCCTCCATCATCCGAACTTAGATTGGAAGAACGAAGCCTTGCCCATCAAACAGGATCCGTGGGTAATGCTTTCGATGCTGTTTTCATTCCTTCTTGCCATCGGCCCGGCATTGATAGGAATTATTGCCATGCTTGTTGGTTTTCCATCATCGGAAATACTAATGCTCGTCCTTTCAGTTCCTTTCGCCGTCGGCGTATTCTTTGCGCTTCGCTATATTACCGGCAACGCAGAAAAGAGATTTGAGCTTCTGTAAGGATAACACGAACAACGGTGAACAATATAAATCAGCGTCGACCATTGCGTTGAACACCGCTTTGCCGGCAATTATGGGATGCCGATTGACATCCTCAAATTATAATGCCGCCGCCGGGTATGATCCCGTGCGGCGGCAATCGTTATGATGCCGCTTAAACTCTATTCGCATTTCAGATACTTTACTATCTCAACTTTGATGACTTCATCCACACCGTCTCATCGAATTCTATATGCAGAATGCATTTTCCTTTAATCCAGTTTGATGTTTGGACTTAGCTGATGCTGTAAAAACGCTTTAGCAAACAATGCACAGCATAAAGTATTACATTAGCAGCTATTGGTTTTTATTTATGAGCTGTTTCTCCCAACGTTCTTTTGTGGGCAGGTACTCAATATAGTAGGTAATGGCATCCTTTCCGCAGTCAAGCCAGAGATAGATCATGTAGATATCAACCGGTTTCATACACACGCTAAACTCGAAGTGTCCATAAGTGCCATCGTATTGGTTACCTAAACAGAACAGTATCGTGGTATGACATTCGGCATACAGATGATCTACAAGCATATCGCTTTGCAATTCGATATCGAATTCTATCTGGTCTTGTGCTGTAAATTTCAACGGCTCTTTATCTTCCGGAGTCCAACTGAAACGGAAGACGAAACCATCACTTGTTGTTCGAGTTCCCGTAACGGATATGACTTTTATGCCCTCCGAAGCGGCTCGAATATCCGTGATGGGTACGTTCGCATATACAATGCCAAAATGCAACAAAAATCCAAGCTCCGATTGTACCGCCTATCTTGACACTTCAACATGATTTACGCTTACACTAACCAGAACAACTGGGATTCTATTGTCGAGCGTCTGAACGGAGGCCATTGCGGAAGCT
>OLSB01001597.1_pt1 | contig 21431 bp, 18 predicted proteins | sample 1672071 | NCBI WGS metagenome assembly OLSB01 (sample SAMEA3136642, study PRJEB25190) | human gut metagenome | biome: human gut; feature: human-associated habitat; material: faeces | place: Austria | collected 2013 | reverse complement strand
AGGGCGCACCCCAAGGGTACTTGCTTCGCGGCGCGAAGCGCCCGTGGGAATCCGTCCCCCGCCCCTTACACACGGCCTACCAACCCACACACATCACCTTCGGACGGATTTTCCCCACAAGCTGAAACAGGAGACGGCTCACGCCGTCTCCTGTCATTTTCCCGGTTTAGCTATACTGGCGGATCACCGCCGTGACCTTGCCCAGCAGCGTGGCCTCCCGGCCATCAATAGGCTGGTAATTCTCGTTCTCCGGCAGCAGCCACACCTGGCCGTTGCGGCGGCTGAGCCGCTTCACCGTGGCCTCGTCCCCCAGCAGCGCCACCACGATCTCGCCGTTGTAGGCCGTGGGCTGCTGGTGCACCACCACGAAGTCGCCGGGCAGAATGCCCGCGTTGAGCATGGACTCCCCTCGGACGCGCAGGGCAAAATACTCACCCTCCCGTCCGCCGGTGTCAAAGGTCAGGTAATCCTCGATGCACTCCTGAGCCAAAATGGGGCTGCCCGCCGCCACGTTCCCCACGATGGGGATGCGGTCCGCAGGCGGCTCGACATCCTGCGCCGCAGCGGGTTCGGACGCTTTCGCCCCCTGGGTCAGCGTCAGAGCGCGGCCCTTGCCCGCGCCTTTGTTCAGCACACCCAGCTCCTCCATGTGCTTCAGGTGGAAATGGACGGTGGAGGGCGACTTCAGCCCCACCGCCTCGCCGATCTCCCGCACGGAGGGCGGATAGCCCTGACGCTGTATCGTCTCGGCAATATAGTCGTAGATCCGCTGCTGCATTTTCGTCATCTGCGCCATAGTCATGCCCCTTTTCCACAGTTTTACAAGGGAAGTATAACACATCACGCAGGAAATTACAACATTTGTTCTAGAAAAATTTCAATAAAATTTGCTCCGCGCCGCCGCCGTCATATCCCCCGCCGCCGCGCATATACTCCCATCGGTGATAACATGAAACGCCTGCTCCCCGCGCTGCTTCTGCTCCTGCTGCTCCCCGCCTGCACCCGCGCCGATGCCCCCGCCGCTTCCGCCTCCGCTGACCCGCCCAAATACGTGGCCCTCACCTTCGACGACGGCCCGTCCCCCCGCTGCACGCCGCAGCTGCTGGACGGTCTCCGCGACCTGGGCGCGAAGGCCACCTTTTTCGTGGTGGGCTGTCAGGCGGTGAAAGACCCGGACATCGTCCGCCGCATCGCCGACGAGGGCCACCAGGTGGGCAACCACTCCTACGACCACGCCGCCCTTGACCAGCTCACCCCCGCCCAGGCGCTGGCCGACCTGGAGAAGAACGACGCCCTCCTCCGCGAGCTGCTGGGCGACGGCGACTATTGGGTACGTCCGCCCTACGGCCTGCTCACCGACGACGAGGCCGCCCGCCTCACCGTCCCCCTGGTCAACTGGTCGGTGGACACCGAGGACTGGCGCACCAAAAACTGCGACAAAATTTTGGACGTGATCTACCGCTGCACCGGCGACGGCGACATCGTCCTCCTCCACGACCGCTACCTCAACACCGTGGAGGCCACCCTCAAGGCGATCGCCCATCTCCAGCAGCAGGGGTACGTATTCGTCACCGTGTCCGAGCTGCTGTCGCTGAAAAATGTCACCCCAGAGCCCGGCGTCACCTACCGCAGCGCCCCCTGAAATCGGCAAAAAAAGACTTCCGGGCAGCAGCTCGGAAGTCTTTTCAAGTTCATTCAACTTTTTTCCAGTTTTTTTCTTGAAAATTCAAGATGTTTTTCAAGGTTTATATAAGATAAATCCAAGAAAATTCAAGGTATTTTGCCAGAAACTGGAAGCTCAAGCGCCCACGCCGGCGGCCAGCATGCAGTTGATGACCAGCGTCAGAACGATAAACACCGCGCCGACCCACTTCGTGCCCTTGGCCAGCTTGGCGTCCAAACTCTTGGCCTTGGACTTGCTCATATAGCTATCCGCGATGCCGCCGATCGTGCCGGACAGACCCTGGCTCTTACCGGACTGAAACAGCACCACCAAAACGAGGATGAGGCCGGCCAGCAGCTGTAAAATCGTAATAAAGATCATGATGAACTCCTCCAACAAATCCATGCCCTAAAGGCACTAATATCACAGTAACGCCTATTTTATCACACAAATTCCCGTAATGCAAGAGGAGATTTGCTTCTTTTTTCGCGGGGCGGTGTGCGTGCATATCAATCGGCAGTGCGGCGCTCCAGGGCCACCACCGTCTCTACGTTGGCGGTGCGGGGGAACATATCCACCGCGGCGGCGCGGGTAGCGCGGTAGCCGTGGGCGGCGAAGCGCTGGACATCACGGGCCAGGGTGGCCGGGTCGCAGGAGACGTAGACGATGCGGCGGGGGGACATGGCGGCTGCCGCGTCCACCGCCTCCGGGGCGAGGCCCTTGCGGGGCGGATCGACGCAGATCACATCGGGGCGCAGGCCGCGCCCGGCCAGCTCCGCCGCCACCGCCGAGGCATCGCCGCAGAAGAACTCCACGTTCGCCACATGGTTGCGGCGGGCGTTCTCTTTGGCGTCGGCGATGGCCTCCGGCACGATCTCCGCGCCGATGACATGCTTGGCGCGGCGGGCCATGACCTGGGTGATCGTGCCCGCGCCGCAGTACAGGTCCAGTACCAGCTCCCGGCCCGTCAGGCCGGCGAAGTCCAGGGCTGTCTCGTACAGTATTTCCGCCATGGGGCGGTTCACCTGGAAAAAGGAGGGGACGCTGAGGCGGAACGCCAGGCCGCAGAGCTGGTCGGTCAGCGTGTTCTCGCCCCACAGGGTGCGGTATTCGCGGCCCAGCACCGCGCCGGTGGGCTGGGTGTTTACGCCCAGCACCACGCCCACGGCATCGGGCACGGCCCGGCGCAGCAGGGACACCAGCTCCGGCTCGTGAGGGAGCTTGGTGCCGTTGACGATGACGCACAGCAGGGACTGGCCCGCGCCGTTGGTGCGGACGTACAGGTGGCGCAGGAGGCCACGGCGGGTGGTCTCGTCGTAGCAGGGGACGCGGTAGGTCTGGATATACTGCCGCAGGGCGGCTGCCGCCGCGTCGGCCTGGGGCTTTTGCAGGAGGCATTCCGTTACGTCCACCACCTGATGGCTGCGGGCCTTGTAGAAGCCCACCGTGCCGTCGGCGGCGATGGGGTATTGGCTCTTGTTGCGGTAGCGAAGGGACTGACCGTCGGTGAGAATGGCCTCCACGGTCACGTCGCTGCCGCCGATGCGGCGGAGGGCATCCTGCACCCGCTGGCGCTTGGCGGACAGCTCCTCGGTGCGGTCCATGTGGCGGAGGTCACAGCCGCCGCAGCGGCCATAGTACGGGCAGTCCGGCGCGGTGCGGTGAGGGGACGGCTCACGGAGCGTAACGAGCTTGCCGAAGGCGGCGTTTTTCAGCACCTTCAGCACCAGCACATCGCCCTCCTCGCCCTGCAAGGCCCGGTGGACGAACACCGCCTGCCCGCCGATGCGGGCCACGCCCAGCCCCTCGGAGGTGTAGCCCTCGATGCGGGCGGGGTAGATCTTGTTCTTCTCCAGCACGGCTCAGAACTCGAACTTGCTGATGACCTTGCTGAGGGCCTCGGCGAAGGCGGCCAGCGTCTTGTTGTCCCGGCCCTTGCTGCGGCGGATGAGGCCGATGAGCATATCGCCCAGCTGCACCAGCTTCTGATAGGCAGGGGTGGCCTTGGGCGCGCCGTCGTAGGGACGGGTCTTGCGCTCGGGCAGGTAGCCGGGGGAGAGCTGACGGTCGGCCAGCAGGTCGTACTCCTCGGTGTACTGGGGTGCGTGGGCGGCAAAGCCCAGGCTTTTCACCGTGTCGGCGAACACCGGGGCGACCTCACGGTCGCCGTGTACCACGAACACGTGGATGGTCTGGGCCGGGTTGAAGTGCTTGACCCAGTCCACGAGATGGTCGTGGTCGGCGTGGGAGCTGAGGCCCTGGAAGTTGACGATCTTGGCGCGGACGGCGATGTCCTCGCCGAAGAGCTTGACGCTGGGCGCGCCGTCCAGCAGGGTGCGGCCCAGCGTGCCGGGGGACTGGAAGCCCACGAACACCACGGCGCTGTCGCCGCGCCACAGGTTGTATTTCAGGTGGTGGCGGATGCGGCCCGCGTCGCACATACCGCTGGCGGAGATGATGACCTTGGGGGATTTGTCCATGTTCAGCAGCTTGGACTCCTCCACCGTCTCCGTCAGGTGGAGGCCGGAGAAGTTGAACATGTGGGTGCCGTCCTGCACCAGGGCCAGGGCGTTGTCGTCCAGATAGCCGTGCAGGTCGCCGCAGAAGATGGTGGTGGCCTTTTTGGCCAGGGGACTGTCCACGTACACGGGGAAGTTGGGCATGGACTTGACCAGGCCCTTGTCCTTGATCTCGCGGATGAAGTAGAGCAGCTCCTGGGTGCGGCCCACGGCGAAGGAGGGGATGACCACGTTGCCGCCCTTGGCGATGGTCTCGTCGATGATCTGAGCCAGCTCATCGGTGTAGCTCCAGACCTCGGTGTGGTTGCGGTCGCCGTAGGTGGACTCCATGAGGACATAGTCGGCCTTGTCGAAGAACTGGGGGTCGCGGATGATGGGCTGGTCCACGTTGCCGATGTCGCCGGAGAACACGATGGTGCGGGTCTCATCGCCCTCGCGGCAGGTCAGGCGGATGCTGGCAGAGCCCAGCAGGTGGCCGGCATCGATGAACTCCGCCGTCACGTCATCGGTGATCTGCACCGTTTGGCCATATTCGCAGGTCTGCACAAACTCCCGCACCCGCAGAGCATCGGCCACGGTGTAGATGGGCTGCACCTCGGGGCGGCCCGCCCGCTTGTTCTTGCGGTTCTGATACTCCGCGTCCTGCTCCTGGATGTGGGCGGAGTCCTGGAGCATGATGTCCAGCAGGTTCGCCGTGAGCCGGGTGGTAATGATGCGGCCCTGGAAGCCGTTTTTGATGAGCATGGGGATGCGGCCTGAGTGGTCGATGTGGGCGTGGGTCACCAGCACCGCGTCGATGCTGCCGGGGTGGAAGGGCAGCGTGGTGTTGTCCACCTCGTCCCGGCCCTGCTGCAAGCCGCAGTCCACCAGGATATTTTTGCCGTTGACCTCGAGACAGTGGCAGCTGCCGGTGACACACCGGTCAGCGCCGTAAAAGCGCAGCTTCATGGCGGAAACTCCTTTTCTGTGTAGGTTGGGATCATAATGATAAGCATAGTATACCACGTTTGACCGGGGACGGCAACCGGGAAAGCGCAGAATGGAGGCGTGCGGGGCGGGAAAGAAAGGGTGGTATTTCGGCGGCGGGTGTGGTATACTTTCCCTGTATCGGAATGAATTGACGATTACGGACGGTAGAAATCTGACGAAATACTACGGTTCGTATATGAAATTTGTCGAGAGGTGTGACATAATGACCTATTTTACCGCATTTTTGCTGGGGCTGATACAGGGCGTGGCGGAGTTCCTGCCCATCTCCAGCTCCGGCCATTTGGCCATCGCGCAGAATCTGCTGGGGATGTCCCAGGCGGGGAGCGTGCCGGAGTTTTTCGACGTGCTGCTGCATTTGGGCACGCTGGTGGCGGTGTTCGCCGCCTATTGGCACGAGATCTGCGACATGGTGGTGGAGTTCTTCCGGGGCATCGGCGATCTGGTACACCGCACCACGCCTACGCCCGTGCCGCCGGCGCGGCGGCTGATACTGCTGATCGTCGTGGGCACGCTGCCGCTGTTCGCCGTGCTGCCCATCCGCAAGGCGGTGCAGGGGTTGAGCGACAATATGTTCTTCGTGGGCGGGGCGCTGATCTTTACCGGCCTGCTGCTGTTCGTGTGCGACGGCGTGCGGAAGGGCCGGAAAACGGAGCGCAGCGCCACGTGGCTGGACGCGCTGCTGGTGGGCGTGGGTCAGGCGCTGGCCACGCTGCCCGGTGTGTCCCGATCCGGCATGACCATCACCGCCGGGTGCTTCGTGGGCTATGAGCGGCAGTTCGCCGTGCGGTTTTCGTTTTTGCTGAGTATCCCCGCCATTTTGGGCGCGAACATTTTGTCCATCGGTGACGCGGCGGCAGCGGGCATCAACACCGCGGAGGTGCCCATGTACCTGGTGGGCGTTGTCACCGCCGCCGTGGTGGGGTATGCGTGCATCCGCCTGCTGAAGTATGTGGCCGAGAAGGGCCGGTTCGGCGCGTTCGCCTATTACTGCTGGGCGGTGGGCGTGCTGACGCTGGTTTTGCAGGCCGTGAAGTGAGGTAATCTATGGCATCGACACAGAAGAAAAACAGCGGCGGCAAGGGGCGCAAGGCGGTGCCCCAGCCCGAGCCGCCCGCCTATAACGCCGCCGCCCGCATCGTGGGCGGCGTGGTGTGCGCCCTGCTGGCGCTGTGCATTTTGGTGAGCTATTTCAACGTGGACGCGCTGCTGCTGACGTTCACGGCCAAGGTGCTGCGGGGGGCGCTGGGCTACGGATATTATCTGACCGCGCCGGCACTGGCGGTCATCGCCTGTATCCAGCTGGGGCACAAGGGCCGCCCGGTGATCCTGCGGACGGTGTGCGTGGCGGTGCTGCCGCTGCTGGTGGGCACACTGTGCCATCTGCTGCTGTGCAGCGGGACGTATGACCTGTCCGCCGGGTTCGTAAGCCGGTTTTGGGCCGACGGGCAGGCGCTGCGCTGCGGCGGCGTGCTGGCCGGGACGCTGGCCGTGGGCGGCACGGCGCTGCTGAGTAAGGTCGTGACCGTCATTTTGACCATCGTACTGCTGCTGGCCGCGCTGCTGGGGGCACTGCACATGACGCCCCAGGAGGCGGCGGAGCGGATGCGTACCTATCGGGAGAGCCTGCGGGCGGAGGAGGACGAGGACGGCGAGGACGACGTGCCCGCCGGCTTCACCGCGCCGGCGGAGGAGAAGCCCGCGAAGAAGGCGGCGAAGGTCGTCAGGAAGCGGCCCAGTATCGACATACCCCTGGACGGCGAGCGGCCCGGCACAGACCCGGACACACTGCCGCCGGTGAAAACGTTCTTCGCCCGGAAGGGCGACGATGTACGCACGCCGGACGAGGTGCTGCGGGGCGGGCCTGCGCCTGCGCCCAGGCCCATCGGTGATATGCCGGAGGAGAAGGCGGCGGAGGCCGCCGCCGAGCCGCCCGCGCCGAAAAAGCCCGTCAGCGACAAGCAGAAGAAGGCGCAGCTGCAGCAGGAGGTGGAGACGGCGGCCCAGGAGGTCAGCCAGGCCATCGAGGAGGAGTTGGCCCAGGGGGAGGAGACGTACCACTATCCGCCCATCACGCTGCTGGAGGAGAACCGGGGCGGCAACTATACCGAGGTGGGCGCGGAGCTGCGAAACAACTCCCGGCGGCTGGCGGAGACGCTGCGTTCCTTCGGCGTGGACGCCAAGGCTGGAGAGGTCATCCACGGGCCCAGCGTGACCCGGTATGAGTTCACGCTGGATCAGGGTGTGAAGCTGAGCAAGATCACCAATCTGAGCGATGACATCGCCCTGGCGCTGGGCGCCAGCGGCGTGCGTATCGCGCCTGTGCCCAACAAGATCTCCGCCGTGGGCATCGAGGTGCCCAACAAGACCGTGACCGCCGTGCGTATCCGGGACGTGATCGAGTCGCGGGAGTTCACGCAGCATCCGTCCCCCGTGGCCTTCGCCGTGGGCAAGGACATCGGCGGCAACAACATCGTGGGCAATATCGCACGGCTGCCCCATGTGCTCATCGCCGGTACGACCGGCTCGGGCAAGTCCGTGTGTACCAACTCGCTGATCGTGAGTTTGCTCTATAAGTCCACGCCGGACGAGGTGCGGTTCATCATGGTAGACCCCAAGATGGTGGAGCTTGCGCCGTACAACGGCATCCCCCACCTGCTGATCCCGGTGGTGACAGACCCGAAGAAGGCCGCCGGGGCGTTGCAGTGGGCGGTGTTCGAGATGATGAAGCGGTACAAGATGTTCTCGGAGAAGGGCGTGAAGGATCTGGCGGGATACAACGCCCTGGCGGAGACGGACGAGGACGTGAAGAAGCTGCCCACGGTGGTGGTGGTCATCGACGAGCTGGCCGACCTGATGCTGGTGGCCGCCAAGGAGGTGGAGGAGTCCATCTGCCGGGTGGCGCAGATGGGACGTGCCGCCGGGATGCATCTGGTCATCGCCACGCAGCGGCCCTCCGCCGATGTGATCACCGGCCTGATGAAGGCCAACATCCCCAGCCGCATCGCCTTCGCTGTGGCCAGCTCCATGGAGTCCCGCATCATTTTGGACACCACCGGCGCGGAGAAGCTGGTGGGCAAGGGCGATATGCTGTATTTCCCCCTGGGTGACGCCAAGCCCACCCGTGTGCAGGGGTGCTTCATCACGCCGGAGGAGATCGACCGGGTGGTGAGCTTCGTGAAGAATGCCGCCGGTGAGGCGCACTACGATCAGGATGTCATCGAGAAGATCCAGCAGGCCGTGGACGCCAAGGCGGACAAGGGGAGCAAGAACGCCCCGGCGGACAACAGCCAGGACGGCGAGGAGGTGGACGAGCTGCTTGCCGCCGCCGTGGAGGTGGTGCTGGAGACGGGCCAGGCATCCGTGTCCATGCTCCAGCGGCGGCTGAAGCTGGGGTATTCCCGGGCGGCGCGGCTGGTGGATCAGATGGAGGAGCGGGGGTACGTCGGGCCGTTCGAGGGCTCGAAGCCCCGGCAGCTGCTCATCACGCGAGAGAAGTGGCAGGAGCTGCAAATGGCCAAGGGCGCTGCGCCTGAGCCGGTGCGGCCCGCCGATCCCTACGGGTCGATCAGTGACGTGTTCGAGAGCCATGACGCATTGGAATAAGAAAAAAGAGACGGCGGGAAGCCGTCTCTTTTTTCGCGGGGAGATCGGGGTTTACACCGTGCCGGTGACGGTGAGGGTGGCTGTGCCGGGCACGACGGTATACGCGCCGGTGGCGGCATCCTGAGTGATAGTGGCCGCCGGGACAGTGACCACGCCCGCCACCGTGGAGAACAGACCCGTGGCGGCATCGTAGGTGTACTGGGCCGGGGTGGTCAGGGCAGTGCCGTTCAGCGTGACCGTCAGGCCGCTGAGGCGGGGATCGAAGGTGTCGGTGATGACCACGTTGGACGATGCGTCCGCCGCGGTGCTGCCGCTGTTCTGAACGGTGAAGGTGTAGGTGAGTTGGCCGTTCTCCGTGACGGTGGTGGGGGAGAGGGCCTTGGTGATGGAGAGCTGGGCGGCGGACAGGGGGGACACCGTCTCCGTGGCGGTGACGGGGTCGGCGAGGCCCGCGCCGGTGACGGCGGCGGTGTTCACCACGGTGCTCTCGGCGGCCAGGGGCGCGAACTCGGTGGGCGTGGCCTCGTAGGCCAGCGTCACATCGCCGCCCGCCGGGACGGTGATGCCGGTGACGGTCAGCGGCGGGCCGGCGGTGACAGTGGGGGCGGCCTGAAGGACGCCGTTCTGATAGTAGCGCACCGAGCCGGCGGTGTAGGCCAGCGGGTACAGCGTGCCCGTGCCGAAGGCGTAGCCGCCCAGGTCATCGGTGACGGTGAGACCCGTCAGGGGCGTTGTGCCGGTGTTGGTGAGGGTGATGAGATACGTCACCGCGCCGTCGCGGCGGTAGGTGGGGACTACCGCCGTCTTGGCGGCAGTGAGCACCTGTACCAGTTCACCCACGGTAATGTTGGACGCGGCGCTGCCGCCGGTGTACGTCAGCCGCGCCTGGTTGGTGAATGTTGCCATAGAAATGACCTCCCTTGTATAGTTGCGGAAGCTCCGCAGTCCATTCTATGCAGCGGGAGGGAAGGGGGGAAAGAAAAACCGAGAGGCGCAGAGCGCCTCTCGGTTTCAGGCTGTCGAAAAAGCCTCCGGCTTTTTCGACAGCCTGAAATAATGTCGTTATTTTTGTGCCGCCTTGCGGCACGAAAATAGTCGCTTCGCTCCACGCACGCCTTGCAAGGCAAGGCTTTGCGCGACATTTGATCTGATTCGAGGCGGGCTTTGCCCCCTCGAGCTCCCCCTGCGTAAAGGAACTGCTTGCCGCATAAAGAGGGTTTATCGACAAGCTGAAACCGAGAGGCGCAGAGCGCCTCTCGGTTTTTTGTGTAAGGAACTTACTTCAGCTCGACCTTGCCGCCGGCCTCCTCGACCTGCTTCTTCATAGCCTCGGCATCGTCCTTGGACAGGGCTTCCTTCAGGGTGTGGGGCACGCCCTCAACGGCAGCCTTGGCCTCGGCCAGGCCCAGACCGGTGATCTCGCGGACGACCTTGATGACCTTGATCTTCTGAGCGGCATCGAAGCCAGCCAGAACCACGTCAAACTCGGTCTTCTCCTCGGCAGCGGGAGCAGCAGCGCCGGCAGCGGGAGCGGCCATGGCGGCGGCGGAAACGCCGAACTCCTCCTCCAGAGCGTGCACCAGCTCGGACAGCTCCAGGACGGTCAAACCCTTGATCTCTTCGATCATAGCAGTAATCTTCTCAGACATTGTGATAGCCTCCTATTTGTAAGATTTAAGTTGATGTTGTACGGGCCTTCCGCCCGCGGGGGAAAGTGGGCCGAATTACTCGGCGGCAGCGCCGTTCTTCTCGGCGATCTGCTTCAGGACGCAAGCCAGGCCGGAAATGGGAGCCAGCATAGTACCCAGGACCTGAGCCTGCAGCACGGGCAGAGCGGGGATGGAAGCCAGAGCGTTGACGGTGTCCATGGAGACGACCTTGCCTTCCATGAAGCCGCCCTTGATCTCGAACTTATCCTTCAGCTTCTTTGCGTAGTCCGCCATCACGCGGGCGGGAGCGACGGGATCATCAGTGCAGATAGCCAGGGAAGTCGTACCGTTGAGCTGATCGTCCAGTTCGTTCAGGCCGCAGTTGTTGAAAGCGAAACGCAGCAGGGTGTTCTTGATGACAGCGTACTCAATGTTGTTCTTGCGGCACTCAGCGCGCAGAGCGGTATCCTCTGCCACGGTGATGCCCTTGTAATCAACGATGACGCCGGCGGCTGCGTTCTGCAGCTTGTCGGTCAGCGCCGCCACGATCGCCTGCTTTTCAGACAGAACCTTTGCGTTGGGCATTCTTTGATTTCACCTCCGTTAGAATTGTCGGTGCGTTCAAAAAGGAAACCGTCCCCATGCCGGAAGACATGAGGACGGTGAAAAGCAATCATAACGATGTGCCATCCTCGGCAGGATTTACGGCTTTCGCCACCTGCTGTCTTTGGAACGCAACCAATATTATATCCAAGGCTTCACGGCTTGTCAAGCCCAAGATAACGGTTTTCTGCTGTTTTACAGCTGCTTGTTGGCGTTCATCTTCACGCCGGGGCCCATGGTGGCGGCGGCCACGCAGGACTTGATATACTGACCCTTGGCAGCGGCGGGCTTGGCCTTGATGATGGCGCCGATGAGAGCGGAGTAGTTCTCGAACAGCTTGTCAGCACCGAAGGAAACCTTGCCGATGGGGCAGTGGATGATGTTGGTCTTGTCCAGACGGTACTCGACCTTACCGGCCTTCGCCTCCTGCACGGCCTTGGCGGCGTCGGGAGTGACAGTGCCGGACTTGGGGGAGGGCATCAGACCCTTGGGGCCCAGGACCTTACCGAGACGGCCCACAACGCCCATCATGTCGGGGGTGGCCACGACCACGTCGAAGTCGAACCAGTTCTCCTTCTGGATCTTCTCCACCAGGTCCATCTCGCCCACGTAGTCAGCGCCGGCGGCCTTGGCAGCCTCGGCCTTGTCGCCCTTGGCGAACACCAGGACGCGGACGGACTTGCCCGTGCCGTTGGGCAGGACGATAGCGCCGCGGACCTGCTGGTCGGCGTGGCGGGAGTCAACACCCAGCTTGACGTGGAGCTCGACGGTCTCGTCGAACTTGGCGGAAGCGGTCTTGCAGATCAGCTCCAGACCCTCCTTGGGGTCATACAGCATAGCCTTGTCGATCTGCTTGGCGCTCTCTTGATATTTCTTACCTCTAAACATCTTTACACCCTCCTTACTCGCCGACGACGACGCCCATGGAACGGGCAGTACCGGCGATCATGCTCATGGCAGCCTCGAGGGAAGCGGCGTTCAGGTCGCGCATCTTCAGCTCGGCGATCTTCTGAATGGAGGCCTTGGAGATGGTGGCGACCTTTTCCTTGTTGGGGACGCCGGAACCGGACTCAATGTTGCACTCCTTCTTGATGAGGACGGCTGCGGGAGGGGTCTTGGTGATGAAGCTGAAGGAGCGGTCGGCGTACACGGTGATGACCACGGGGATGATCAGGCCCATGTCGTTCTTGGTGCGCTCGTTGAACTCCTTCGTGAAAGCGGCGATGTTGATGCCGTGCTGACCCAGGGCCGGGCCAACGGGGGGAGCGGGGGTTGCTTTGCCCGCGGGAATTTGCAGTTTGACGTATCCAACTACTTTCTGTGCCATTTGTAGGCACCTCCTTCAATAAAATGTGGTAGCGGCGGGGATACCTTGCCGCTCTTGGCGAGACGCGGAGCGTCTCTCCCACTTTGCCGGCGCGGCTGCGCCGGACTTTGGCGCGGACGATCCGCGCTCAGTTGCTGCTGACCTCGACCTGATCCAGCTCGAGATCCACAGGAGTCTCGCGTCCGAACATGGATACGACCACGCGCACCCTGTTCTTCTCCGGCTCGATCTCCTCCACCGTGCCGGTGAAGCTGGCCAGCGGGCCCTCGGTGATGCGGACGGTGTCGCCCACATGGTACAGCACCACGATCTCGCGCTTTTCCATGCCCAGGGCCATCACTTCTTCCTCGGTCAGGGGGATGGCCTTGTTGGCCTCGCCCACGAAGCCGGTGACGCCGCGGATGTTGCGGATCAGATGCCAAGTGTCATCGGTCATGACCATCTTGATGAGGACGTAGCCGGGGAAGATCTTCCGCTGGACTTCCTTCATCACGCCGGTCTCCGTCACCTCGGTGACGGTCTCCAGGGGAATCTCGGTCTTGAGGACCATGTCCTCCATGCCGCGATTGACCACGGATTTCTCGATGGCGGCCTTTACCGCGTTTTCATAGCCGGAATAGGTATGTGCCACATACCACTTTGCGTTATCAGCCATCTCCTGTTTCCTCAGGCGAACAGGCCGATGAGCGTGTTCACCGCCAGGACAGCCACCGCATCAAAGATCCAGATGGCAGCGCCCACGATCAGGGAGCACAGCAGCACCGTGCCGGTGTTCTTGGCAGTAGTCTTGCCGTCAGGCCATACGACCTTTTTCAGCTCGCTTCTCATTTCGCGGAACCACTTGCCGCGGTCCTTGGCGACCTTCTTTTCTTCAGCCATCACATATTCTCCTTCCGATTATTTCGTCTCGGTGTGGACGGTGTGCTTTCTGCAGAAGGGGCAATACTTGTTCAGCTCAAGTTTGTCGGGGGTATTCTTCTTGTTCTTCATCGTGTTGTAGTTTCTCTGCTTGCACTCGTTGCATCTCAAAGTGATCTTCACGCGCATTAACGGCACCTCCTTATTAGATTAGGCTTCCCTGCGGGAACGCCTTTTTGCCTCCCTGCCGGGTGTGTTCTCCCTGCGCCCTCGAAGCGAAAAAGCGCGCAAAAAGAAAGCACCCACTCACAGGTAATGCCCAGTATAGCACGGTTTGGGGGAGCAGTCAACGGCTTTTTCGGAAAAAATCGGGGATTTTGCGGGATTTTTGCCCGGTTTCGGTTGCGTGTGCGCCTCTTTTTGTGTATGATAGAGCCACGAAACGGAAAGCGCAGGTGTATTTTCATGAAGATCATGGCCATCGACTACGGCGACGCCCACACCGGCATCGCCATTTCGGACTATACGGAGACGCTGGCGGGACACTCGGAGGTCATCCACAGCCGGAAGCAGGAGGAGGTGCTGGCGGCCATCCGCCGCATCATCGCCGAACACGGCGTGAAGCTGCTGGTGCTGGGCTATCCCCGGAACATGGACGGCACGGAAGGGCCGCGGGCGGAGAAGTGCGCCGCCTTCGGAGCGCTGCTGCGGCAGGAGACGGGGCTGGAGGTCATTCTGTGGGACGAGCGGCGCACCACCATCGACGCCCACAACATCCTGTTCCAGAACGGGCAGAACGCCAAGAAGCGGAAGAAGACCGTGGATGCGGTGGCGGCGGCGCTGATGCTGGAGGGGTATCTGACCCGGCGGAGACTGGAGGCGCAGCGATGAGCCGGGACGTGATCGTCATCGGCGGCGGCGCGTCCGGCATGGCGGCGGCGCTGGCGGCGCTGGAGCGGGGCTGCGCCGTGACGCTGATCGAGCGGCAGGCCCGGCTGGGGCGCAAGCTGCTGACCACCGGCAACGGGCGGTGCAACCTGACGAATGAGCACGCCGCGCCAGAACGCTATCACGGCGAACAGCCGGAGTTCTGCCGGTACGCGCTGGCGCGGTATCCGGCATCGGAGACGCTGGCGTGGTTCGCGGACATGGGGCTGGAGACGGTGACGGAGGCGGACGGGCGGGTGTATCCCCGCACCAACGCCGCCAACTCCGTGCTGGATGTGCTGCGGGGGGCGCTGGGCCGGTACGAGGGGCTGACGCTGCTGGTGGGCGACCCGGTGTCGGCGGTGAGGCACAAGAACGGCGTGTTCACCTGCACGCTGGAGAGCGATGGGGCGGTGCGGGCATCGCGGCTGGTGCTGGCCTGCGGCGGCGCGGCGGGCAGCAAGGTGGGCGGCGTGATGGACGGCTACCGGCTGGCCAAGGCGCTGGGCCACCACCGCACGGCGCTGTACCCGGCGCTGGTGCAGATCAGGACAGACCCGGCCTATCCCCGGGCACTGAAGGGCGTAAAGGCGGAGGCACTGCTGACGCTGCGGCGGGGAGAGACGGTGCTGGCCGCCCGTAAAGGGGAGCTGCTGTTCACCGAGTACGGCGTCAGCGGCCCGGCGGTGTTCGACCTGTCGCGGGCGGCGTCCTGCGGCGGCGAGGGACTGACGCTGGCGCTGGATCTGTGGCCGGAGCGGTCGGAGGCGGAGGTGCTGGCGTGGCTGCTGCGGCGGCGGGAGACCAGCCCGGCGCTGCCGGGAGAGCAGGTGTTCGTGGGGGCGCTGCACAACCGGCTGGGGCAGATGGCGGTGAAATACGCCGCCGTGGCCCGGCGGGAGACCTGCGGCGCATATACGGACGGCGAGCTGGCAGCGCTGGCGCGGGCGTGCAAGGCGTTCATGCTGCCGGTGACGGGGGTGTGCGGCTTCGACCAGGCCCAGGTGACGGCGGGCGGCCTGCGTACCGATGAGTTCTGCCCGGAGACCATGGAGAGCCGCCTTGTGCCGGGGCTGTACGGCTGCGGCGAGGTGCTGGACGTGGACGGCGACTGCGGCGGCTTTAATTTGCAGTGGGCGTGGGCCTCCGGGCGGCTGGCGGGCGAAAATGCAGCAAATTGTTAAAAAACCCAGCAGCACCTATTGCCAAATTTGGTAATAGGTGCTACAATTTTGGCTAAACGGAATACTGGCCGAGGGACGTCCCTCGGCGCGTTTCAGGCTGGCCTGAAACGAGTGTTTCTGAAAGAAACGGAGATCGGGAGGAAACAGGTATGAAAAAGGTGATGAGCCTGCTGCTGGCGCTGGTCATGGCGTTGAGTCTGCTGCCCACAGCCGCGTGGGCGGAGGGGAACGGTAACGGCCTGACGAACATAGACGTGGGCGGACGCAACGTCTATTTCGCCGCGGGAATGGAGCAAGGACTGCTGCAAGGCGGCGGCGACGTGATGACGGACAAAATCGGCACTGAGAATATGCCGGTGTTCGTCTACAAAGGTGCGGGCGCGGGAAGTCACTGCTTTTTGACGGTGAACAAGACGGCGTTTGGAGACACTGCGCCCACACTGACGTATCGAGTTGAAGGCGACACGGATGCGATCGAACTGCACGCAGTCGGGTCGGAGGAGCAGGATAAGTATGTCTACGAGCTGATCGTGCCGGAGATCGAGAAAAATTACGTCAACTACCTGTTTGACCTGCCTCGTGCGGATGGCGGCAGCGACCGGTTCGCGGTGATATTCAGAAATCCTGATGAAGACCCCGGGCCTCCTCCCAGCGGTGGCGATAGCGGCAATCAGGGCGGCAATCAGGGCGACCAGGAGTTTGAGGAGCTGAAGGCGCAGCTGAAGGACGCCAGGTTCACTGCGCCCCAAAGAGCGGAGATCACTTTCCCGGAAGGGCTGAAGAGAGGCGTAGATTACGACTATACGTTTGAAGGCACGGACCTGCGTATCGTTCTGAAGAAAAAGGCCAATGACGGTGCGAACTGGCTCGAGGCGGTCAGGCGCCTGGATGATAACAGCATCGGTTTGAATGTGCGGATAGACATCTATGGTCAGAGCGGTGATGAGTACGCCGAGACGTTAAACGGCAACGGCGGCTATGAGTACATCATGGGCTTGACCCAGGTGAACAGCAAGCAGTTCAGCGGGAATGGCGAAGCGCCCTGGACCAGCGGTGGCGCAAGCATCGCCACCGTGAACCGGGTGGACGGGCTGCTGACCATCGTGCCTATGGCGGACATGAACCACCACAGCTTCTGCGTGGTGTGGGGCGATAAGAACCACAATGTTACCCGCAGAGAGATGGTGAACATCTACATCACGATGGAGGACGGCCCGTTCGCGGTGAACGACACCTATCAGCAGGTGTCGGCCATTTCGTCGGAGAGGCTGGCGAACCTTATCACGCTGGACAGCAAGATGGAGGGTAAGTGGAACGTCAGCTATGAAAACGGCAAGATCCTGCTGGTGGCGAAGGGGACGCTTGAAAACGGCGATTGCAATATCGGAATGATCCGCTGGCAGAACCTGACCCAGCCGGAGAGCGGTTATGAGTGGCAGGGCTGGAAAGACAGTACCGGAAGCGGTTCGAGCCCCAGCCAAGATGCGATAACGTTCGGCTGCTGGGTGGAGAATGGCCAGTGCAGCAACAATATGATCTTCCAGGTGACGTGGAAGGACGAGACAACGGGCAGGACGCTGGTGGAGGAGCTGAACATACTGGCAACCAGCAGCGGCAAGCCGTATTACGCCAGGGTGACTTTGGGCGGCAAGACCGCCAAGGCCATCGACAATTTGGGGCTGGACGCGAATAAGCTGCATGACGCGGGTATTCATTTCACGTATGACAAAGATCTAGGGTATTTCCACGCCTATTATGATAAGGATAGGATGCCCGACTATGACGCGCTGGTGGGCACGCTTATCACGCTGATGCCGCCGGAGGGCGCGGTGACGTTCCGCCGTGTCCACGAGGACGGAAACGGAGACCCCCGATGCGACAACGAGGACATGACGCAGCGTACGCAGGGGATGCTGGAGAACGAGAAACTATTCCGTGTTGAGGATGGCAGCGAGGAAGCCGTGCGGGCGCGGTCCATCCCGCTGGTAGAGACGCAGGAGTTCGGGTTGGACGGCATTCGGGTGTGTATGTCCCGGACGAGGAACTACCGCAGCATCACTGTGGCGTGGTATGACGAGAATAACAACGTGATCGGCATTGACTACGTCTATGGGCAGAACGATGACTTCGTGCAGCGGACGCGGCTGAAGGGCGTGGCCGGTGTGGAAGGTATCACGGACAAGAACGAGTGCGGCGAGGTCAACGCCCCGGTGGCCGTGGGCGCGAAGGGCGCGGAGCTGATCTGCGACCGTTATCCTCAGGCGGGAAATAACAGGACGCAGTATTTCGAACTGACACTGCTGCAGGACAGCAATAAAGACGGGGAAAAGACCATCTATATCCCCTACGGTTATTTCGGCCTGCGCTACGAGGACATCGAGGGCAACCTGGACGAGCAGCCGGAGATCATCGTGCACCACTACAATGCAAATCGCAGCCGCTATGATGAGCTCAAGGGGCGCTATACGCCGCAGGGCATCGCGTTCGACACAAAGGATTTCTCACCGTTTACCGTGTCGTTGGGCGGCAATCAGGGTAAGCACGTCGGCGTGAAGCTGGACAACGGGCCGGGGAGCGGCATACTGTTCAGCTCTGGCATGGATAGAGAAGGCTGGCTGTTCTATGACGAGGGCTGGGGCGTGCAGGGTGAGCACGTAGGGCCGAATGGCAGCATCCCGGCGTTCCGGCTGGGCATGGATAACCAATGGTTCTTGTTGGCGTTGGAGAACAACGGCAGCGGCAAACAGCCGGCGCTGACGTTCGACAGGCCGGAATTCTGCGGAAATGATGTCCAAATCGAGTATCTTGGGTTGTCGGCAGCCGAGAGCTACCATGTTTTCGAGGTGGACTTCAGAGGTCAGATCGACCGGGCGTGTAATGTGGGCGGCCATATCAACTATGGCAACGGCAACGAGTCGGACGTTGAACTGATATTTGAGCAGCGCTATGGCGACAATATCGGGGAGTTCCAGTGCTGGACAGACGGGAAAGACTGGAACGGCGAAACGGATCTGCGGTATATGGTCATCAAGAGTCTGGGCAATATGAACGATGACCGGGAGTTCATCGAGCTAGGCGTGAACTGGCGAAGACGTGAGATCGGCGATGTGCAGAACGTGGGTATCACGCCGGAAGTGCTGAACGAGATGGCCGAGGCCAACAAGCCGGTGGTGCTGTACGGCGCGTGGAACGTGGGTATGACCATCCCCGCTGCGGCGGTCAGTGATATGGCCGCGAAGCTGACGGCGATGAACCAGGGCAAGAGCGAGAACCCCGCGCTGCTGTGGCTCAAGGTGGAGTACTGGAACTGCGACGGCCCTGCGGGGAATGCGTATGCGTTCTGCGTGCGTGCATACCTGGGTGACACGCACTACGTGCTTCCTGAAAATCTGAACTATACGTTCCGGCTGGACGGACAGGTCAACAACTACAAGGCGTTCACGCTGTACTGCCCGGAGGATCAGAACGAGGTCAGCACGGCTCTAGTGGAGCAGGAGAACGTTGTCTCCTATAAAAATGAGAAGAACCAAAGCGGCAACAACAGTTGGCGCGTGTATGAGTTCGCGGCGAACCATGACGGAATGTTCGTTATCGCGCCCAAGGTTTACGATGTAAAGCAGAACTGGCCGTGGTACGGTGTGCCTCTGCCGAGATGGCATCCCAGCGATGAGGCCATCAAGCCCACTCGGGCGGACGAGACCTTGCAGGCGCTGTATGACAACGATGCATTCGGCGAGAACGGCTTTAAGTTCCCCGTGCTGGACGAGGATATTCACTTCACCTTCCCCGTTGAGCTGAAGGAGTGGGAAGAGGGCTGCGGCGATGACTGGGATTACCGGCTTATCCAAGAGCCTGCGGCGGGCCGCGTCACCATAAAGGTGAATTTGGGCAGCCGCGACCGTTGGGAGAGGGCTGTCCGCAACAGCAACGACAGCGCGTTGAGCGACGGCGTGTTCTTCCGCTACTACTTCGGGAATTCCGACTATCAGAAGCCCATGAATTGTGGCTTTGACTGGTATGGCGGCAGCGCGGAGGTTATGAGACCCACCTACAAATTGACCGAAAACTACTCTCACTCCAACGGAATACATCTGGCGGCGCTGAACCAGCAGACTGCTAACAGCACCATGTTGACCATGAGCCGGGCGGGGGAGAGATGGCAGATTATCCTGATTATGGACGACCATGGGACAAACATCGCCGGCGCAGCTGTGAAGTATGCTTTGCAGCTGAAGATCGAGGCCACAGAGGACGTGTCCATCATCATGGGCGCTGACAACGGTGTGCCCGCAGACAATCAGCGCATCCATGTGACCGGGCTGCACAGCGACTGGACGGCTCTCGTGCCGGCGGATGGCTCGGTGTTCCTGCGGACGATAGCGGGCAAGAACTATGATAGTGCGGGGACGGATAACCAAAATAAGATCGGTACGCTGACGGTGGATGCGCCGGCTGGCTATACGCTGAAGGAGTGGACCAGCACCCATGAGCGCGGGGCAGGCACGACCAACTCTGTGCCGCTGCAAAAGGACTATTTCCAGACGGTGAAGTTCCTGTGGGTCAAGGCTGGTGCGCCGGACATCCTGGAGAACGTGGTGGTGGAGTGCCAAAACAACAAAGAGGTATTCTTCGAGCTGGAGGAAGGCAACGTTAAGGTAAAGATCCCCACGGAGCAGGGGATTCTGCCCGCAGCGAAGCAGCGGGTGCTGGAGGACAACGGCGTCACGGTGACGTATGACGAGAGCAACGGCTATTTCGTCACGGCGGTGGATGCGCATGAGATCAAGGACATCGCACAGCTGGAGACGAAGCTGACCGTGCCTGCGCCGAGGGGCGCGGTGGCCTACAAGTACTACACCTTCGGCGGCAACGGCAATCCGGCCAACGCCATCGGCGAGATGGATAAGGCCAGGAACGCTATGGACGCAACGACACCGATTTCGATTGAAGAAAAAGGTCTGCCATCTGTTGAGCTGATTCAACTGCGGGAAGTGGAGTTGGAGAACGGCATGAAAGTGTATTATGCCGGCTCACAGATGTATAACTGCATGGTCGTTCGGTGGTTGGACGAGGGCGGCAATATACTGGAGTACAGCTGCATTTATGGACGCAACGGCAATCTGAGCACAGCGGTGGACACCAATACGGTGACCCAAGCACCGACGACGGCGGTGGATGTGCCGACGCTGGTGGGCAAGGGCGAGCTGTACTGCGACATAACGCCCCAGACGAAGATGGACAACCAGATGTTCCTGTTGCTGCGTGTCGGCGAGGGAACGGAGATCGGCCCGGACGGTGTGGTTATCTACCTGCCGTACAGCGATTTCGGCATGACGGCGGAGCAGGGTCTGGCACTGGCGGCGCTGGGCATCAAGCCCGTGGTGTGGCACTATCTCAACGAGTCCTGCACGGAGAAGGAGATCATCGAGGGCGAGTACACCGCGGCGGGCATCAGGTTCGTGACCAAGAGCTTCAGCCCGTTCCTCATCAACGCCGTGCAGACGGCTGGCGGTGAGACTGGCGGCGGCAGCACCGGCGGCAGCACCGGCGGCGGCAGCACCGGCGGCAGTACCGGCGGCGGTTCGTCCTCCGGCTGGTCCGGCCCGCAGGGCTGGACGCTGAAGACTAGCGACAAGGCGGCCAGCGCCACGGATTACTCCGGCGGCATCTACGGCCTGACGTTCAAGAGCAGCGCCAGCTTTGCCAGCTTCCGGGGCGTGCAGGTGGACGGCAAGACCATCGCGGCCAAGAACTACATCGCCGAGGCGGGCAGCATCGAGGTGTATCTGAAGGCGGTGTATTTGCAGACGCTGAAGGACGGCAAGCACACGGTGACGATCCTGTCCTCGGAGGGGAACGTGACCATGGAGTTCACCGTGGGCGGTGTGAATACGTCCCCCACCACCGGCGACATGGGCGTGGCGCTGTACGCGGTGCTGGCACTGGGCAGCATCGGCGGCATGGCGGTTCTGCCCCGGCGGCGGAGAGAGAAGTAACGGCCTGACGAGACAATGAAATAGCGAAAGCGCCCCTCCGGCTGTGCCGGAGGGGCGCTTCAGGCTGTCGAAAAAGCCTCCGGCTTTTTTCGACAGCCTGAAATAATGTCGT